>Ga0207951_100014_pt1 | contig 175699 bp, 169 predicted proteins | sample Subbio12Aug_8Bad_FD_184830 | JGI IMG/M metagenome (GOLD analysis project Ga0207951, IMG submission 184830) | Serpentinite rock and fluid subsurface biosphere microbial communities from McLaughlin Reserve, California, USA - CR12Aug_8Bad (SPAdes) | ecosystem: Environmental > Terrestrial > Deep... | reverse complement strand
CCCCCCCCGCCGGCCGCGTACAGATCCTGGATGTGGTAGTGGCTCGCCGGCGACAGGCGGCAGATGTTGGGCGTGCTCGCCGAGACCTCGGACCAGTCGTCGAACGTGATCGGATGGCCGAGTTCGTGCGCGATCGCGGTCAGGTGCAGCACCGTGTTGCTCGAGCCGCCAAATGCCATGTCGACGACCATCGCGTTACGGATCGCCTCCGGGGTCATGATCCGCCGGGCGGTGATACCTTCAGCCAGCAGTTCCATCACCTTCATGCCGGCACGCTTGGCAAGCCGGATCCGTTCCGAGTAGACGGCGGGGACGGTGCCGTTGCCGGGAAGCCCCATGCCGATCGCCTCGGTCAGACAGTTCATCGAGTTCGCGGTGTAGAGGCCCGCGCACGAACCGCACGTGGGGCACGCGACATCCTCGATCTCCCGCAAGGTCTCCTCGGACATCTCACCGGTCTTGACCTTGCCCACCGACGTGAACACCGTCTCCAAGTTGACGGGCGCGCCGCGGTAAGAGCCGGCGAGCATCGGCCCGCCTGAGACGACAACGGTGGGAATGTCGAGTCGCGCCGCGGCGATCAACATGCCGGGGGTGATCTTGTCGCAGTTGGGGATGAGCACCATCGCGTCGAACGCGTGCGCCTGCACCACGAGCTCAACGCTGTCGGCGATGACGGTGCGACTGGGAAGCGAGTACCGCATCCCTGCGTGGTTCATCGCAAGCCCGTCGCATATACCGATGGTGGAGAATTCGAGTGGGGTGCCGCCTGCCATGTACACGCCGGCTTTGACCGCCTCGGCGATCTTGTCGAGCATGACGTGACCGGGAATGATGTCGTTCGCCGAGTTGACCACGGCTACTAACGGACGCGCGATCTCCTCATCGGTAAGCCCGTTAGCCTTGAGCAGACTGCGATGCGGCGCCCTGGCCAGGCCGCCCTTCATGACAGCGCTTCTCAGCTCCATCGTCCACCTTCCCTTGTCGCGGTAAGAGGTCGCGGGCGTCCGGGCGGCCGCACGAGTAAGGTGGGTTCGCCACACGAAAAGAAGTGACGCGGCCGACAGTCCTCCGCAACGCGAAAGACCGCGGTCGCGACCTCGTGCTCTCGCGTCCACTCGTGCGGCAGGTAACGGATGCCACCGATCCAGCGTACTTGCCGTCTGCCCCGTCGGAGGTCGTCCGCGCGCGGGCTGGCAGCGTTCTTCTGAATGGCTCAGGGGACGGTCTTGAGACGTCCTGCGCCGGGATTCCACAGGTACCCGGCTCTCTGGTAGCGAGGATTGGCCTCTACCGCTCCCCCTCAGCGCCACTCACCGTATCCGGTTGTGTAGGTCGGGAGTATAGCCGAGGAGCCGAGCGACGCCAATGGGTCGTGCTGGCGGTCACGGTTACGGTTATCGGCTCCGGTTATCAGCGCGACTCGGCAGCTCGCGCCTCAGCGGCTCGCGCCCTCCACGACCATCCTGCGGCCCACACCATCGTAGCGAGCGGAATACAGCGCTGTCCGCTCGCCCTGAAACGCGTTGCCTTCCACGAAGAAGACACGCTCACCGTCTGCGCTCCATCCCACAGGATACGTGGATCGCCTGATGGTGAGCGGCACCGGACGTCCTCCTGAAAGCGACACTACCCACGCTCGCGAGTAGCCGTCGTCTCCCGTCTCGGCAAAAAGAAGCCGCTTGCCGTCGGGGGAGATCATGAGTTCCGCGTAGCCGAACGGACGCAGCGTCGTTGGCGGGTCCACAAGGCGCTTCTCCCCGGTTCCGTCTACCCCAAGGACTCGGATGTCAGGTTCGCACGTAGGGTCAGTGCTGCCGAGACACCCGATGTCAGACACCGAGTAGACGATCGTCGAGCCAAAGACGGCGCACGCGAGAGCCGGGGCGCCAACCGTGAGGGTACGTGCGTGTCCAACCGCCGGAACCAGCAGAAGCGAGCCGGACACCGAGTCGCCTTCGACTGTGCGTCCCACACGGATCGACTCGCTGGGCGGCAAGGCGACCACGGTGCCGTCGGGACCCACCGCCGGCGCCTCTCCGCGCGCCACGAATCCGGGCGTGCCGCCGGCGCTGCCTACAACGAGCACATCGGTATCTCCGTGAGGACCGCCCGCGTCGCGGACAAAGTACAGCTCGGAAGAGTCGGGGTGCCAGGCAAGCCCTAGCACGAGCGCCGGGCCCACGCCGATCCGCGACCCGTCACCAACGTTGACGAGCGCAAGTTCTCCTCGATCGATGATGGCGAGCTTCGTGCCGTCGGGTGAGAGCTCATAGACCTCGGCCGAAGCGGCAACCTGTCGCGGCTGGGTGCCGTCCTCTCGTGCCACCCACACCGCGCCGTCAAGCCGATAGGCGATGTACGGCGCGCGCTCGAACACGGGCACTTCACCCGGCTTCCTGATCGGGGCACCATCGCCGCCAGTGGCGCCGCCAGGGCCGCCGCCGGTAGCACCGGTACCGCCAGAGCCGGTGCCCGAGCTGGTCGGCTCCTTGCTTCCGCCGCTCGCATCAACGCCGCCTGTCGCGTCACCCACACCGCCGGATGCCGCCACGGGGTCAAGGACGCCTACCGGTACCTCTCGGCGAACATCGGCCGCTTCCCGCTGGAGCACGGCGGCGAGGAGCACGCCCGCGCCGCCGATCAGTACGAGCAACCCAAGAACGAAGAGCGCAAGACACCGCTTGTCAGCAGCGAGTCGCTCCCGCCATGACGTGGGCATCTCTATGCGTGTCTCGTCCACGCCGCCCCCAGGGGCCGTAACCTACAACTCCGCGATGAGCGCGTCGGCGTACGCCTGCGTGCCGACCGAACCTTCCGTGCTGCCGGTGTTGGACCGCTTGATGTCGTACGTGACCTTCTCGCCTCGGCCTATCACGGTCCGCACCGCACCTAAGATGCGATCCGCCGCGTCGCGTTCGCCAAGGTGGTTGAGCATGAGCACCGCCGACAGTATCTCGGCTGTGGGATTGGCGACGTCCTTGCCGGTGTACTTGGGCGCCGAGCCGTGCACCGGCTCGAACACCGCACACTCAGTCCCAAAATTGGCGCCGGGCGCGATACCGAGCCCTCCAACAAGCCCTGCCGAAAGATCGCTCACGATGTCGCCGTAGAGGTTGGGAAGCACGAGTACGTCCCACCACTCGGGGTGAAGCACGAGCTGCATGCATGTCGCGTCGACGATGTAGTCTTCGAACTCGATGCCCGAGCCGGCGTACTCCTCGGCCACCTCTCGGGCGACTTTGAGGAAGAGGCCGTCGGAGTGCTTGAGGATGTTGGCCTTGTGGACCGCGGTGACCTTCTTGCGGCCGTTGGCGATGGCGTAGTCGAACGCGAACTTCACAATGCGCCGCGTGCCGGTGATGCTGATTGGCTTGAGCGAGATGCCGGAGTCGGGGCGGATAGTGCCCGCGCCCTCAGCGGCCGCGAACTCGATGAGCCTGGCCGCGCCCTCGGAGCCCTCGGGGAACTCGATGCCCGCGTAGAGGTCTTCTGTGTTCTCGCGCACGATGACGAGGTCGATGCCGTCGTAGCGCGCGCCCGAACCCGCGATCGAGAACGCGGGCCTCAGGCACGCGTACATGTCGAGTTCCTTGCGCAGCGCCACGTTCACGCTGCGAAACCCGGTGCCGACCGGCGTGGTGATCGGACCCTTGATGGCGACCTTGTTCTTGCGGACAGACTCCAGCACGTGATCCGGGAGCGGGGTGCCGTACTTGTCCATCACGTCAGCGCCCGCCTCGGCGACCTCCCACTTAACGTCGACGCCAGCGGCCTCGACGACGCGAGTCATCGCGGCGGTGATCTCCGGACCGATGCCGTCACCGGGAATAAGTGTCACTGTGTGCTTGGCCATACAGGGCAATACCTCCAACGAGTCAGGTGCGCGCGCGTCGCAGGCGCGCGGGCGGCGAAAAGCGTGTCATCGATTGTACGCGACGTCTGGAGGTATTCCCACACCGGCCGGCGAGGCGGCTGCCGAGGCGTGCGCCCGGGTGCCCGGGTGCCCAGGTGCCGCTCGCAGCGCTACCCTTCGGCCTGCGTCACGGACGCCGTTCGCCCCTTCTCGGGCGCGCACGCTTGTATCCGCTTGGCCCGCTTGCCAAGCAATCCTTTGCCGTGCTCGGCATCGAACGACATGCGCTCGGCCGCCGCGAGCCGTACCTCATCCGAGGCATCCCCGCTCACGAGCCTAATCACGCCGATGAGCATGGCGAGGAACTCCGGGTCGCCGTGGTACACACGGATCGCCTCGTCGACGATCGGCCACACTCGCTCGGAGCGGCGAGCGGTGGTGGCCCCATACGCCGTGAGCAGGCGAAAAGCAGCCAAACGAACGACGCCGGACTCCGCGTCATGAACCGCGGCCATCGCCGCCTCTATCGCCTTGTCGGCAACCCGGGCGTCTGTCGCGACGATCTTCTCTAGCGCCGCGAGGACTTCCCAGCGTGTCTGCGCCTCGGGACGGTCGAGCGCGTCTGCAAGCTCAGCACCGAACCCCTTGAGGGCCTCGGGCTTCGCTATCGCCAGCGCGTGCACCGCCCGTGCGGCGGCGATGCGCAACTGCCGATCGTCGCCAGAAAGCCCGTCGATCAGGGTCGCGAGCGATCGCTTGTTGACCGCGGCACGTGCCGCAGTCGCTTCCTTGTCACCGCTTCGCAGCAACTCGAGCATTTCGGACTTCGGGTCGACCCTGACCGCCATTCGACGCTACCCCCTAGAGATTGAAGCCACCATGCTTCTTGAAGTGTTCCACCAGACCGCCGTCCGCAAGCAACTGCGCCATTACCGGCGGCAGGGGCGGAAACTCGATCTCGGCACCGGACGTGAGATTTCGCACGACACCCGCTTCCAGGTCCACGACGAGCTCGTCGCCGTCAGCAATGAGGTCGGTGTCGCACTCCACTACCGGCAGACCGGTGTTGATCGCGTTGCGGAAGAAGATGCGCGCGAAGCTCTTGGCCAGCACCGCTCGCGTGTTGCTGTGGATAAGCACGAGCGGCGCCTGCTCACGCGACGAGCCCATGCCAAAGTTCTTGCCAGCGACAAGAAAACCGCCCGATGGCTTCACCTTCGCGTGGTACTCCGGATCGAGGTCTTCCATCGCGTGGATCGCCATCGCTTCCATGTCCGCGGACTTGAACTTGTACTTGCCGCTGATGATGTAGTCGGTGTTGATGTCGTCGCCGTACTTGAAGGCCTTCGCCCTGAGCTCTGCCATCGCCTGTACTCCCCTGCTTTCCTGAAGGTCCGTCGTCTTGCCGACCCGTCCGCCTACCCGAAGTACGTGCGCGGGTCGGTAATCCTCGCCTCGATGACCGAGGCGACCACTGTTGCCGGACTGCCGAGGTAGATAAACGCGTTGCTGTTACCCATACGGCCCTTGAAGTTGCGGTTTGCCGTCGATATAACGTTCTCTCCGTCGCTCGGCACGCCGTTATGGGTACCCACACACGGTCCGCAGCCTGGGGTCACGACCGCCGCTCCGGCCTCGACGAGGGTCTGGATGTAGCCCGCGGCCATCGCGTCAAGGTAGATCCGCTTGGACGCCGGGGCGACGATGAAGCGAACGTCGGGGTGCACGCGACGCCCCGTTAGCATCTCGGCGGCTATCGCGAGATCCTCCAGGCGGCCGTTCGTGCACGTGCCAAGAACCCCTTGCTGGATGGGCGTGCCCTCGACCTCGCCGATGGGCGAGACGTTGTCGACCGCGTGGGGTTTGGCGACCTGCGGCACGACGCTTCCCGCGTCGATCACGATCTCCTCGACGTACACAGCGTCAGCGTCAGGGTCGACCGGCTCTGGCGTGCGTTCTGAGCGGCCCTCGAACCACAGAAGCGTCTTCTCGTCGGCGCGCATGAGGCCCGCCTTGGCGCCGACCTCGATCGCCATGTTCGAGATGGTCATGCGTGCGTCGATCGAAAGCGCGTCGATGACGGGTCCGTGGAACTCAAGTGCCTGGTAGGTCGCTCCATCCACGCCGATCAGTCCGGCGAGGTATAAGATGAGGTCCTTGGCGAACACGCCCGCGGGTAGTTTCCCCGTGTAGGTGACCTTGATCGTCTCGGGAACCTTGAACCACAGCTTACCCGAGGCCATCGCGGCCGCCCCATCGGTGCTCCCAACCCCAGTCGAGAACACGTTGAGCGCACCGTACGTGCAGGTGTGCGAGTCACAGCCCACCATCAGGTCGCCCGGGACCACATGACCGTGCTCCGGCACGACCTGGTGACACACTCCCTCGCCGATGTCGTAGACTCGCGCGCCGGTCTTCTTGCCCCACTCGCGCATCATCGTGTGGAGGGCGCTCACGCCCTCGATGGGGCTCGGAGACGAGTGGTCGATGACGAGCGCGACCTTGCTCGGGTCAAAGACCCGATCGACGCCCATGTTTTCAAGCGCGCGGATCGCGAGCGGGCTCGTGCCGTCCTGGCCCATCACGAAGTCGACATCGGCGATGACGATGTCGCCCGCCTTGGCGTCCTGGCCCGAACGGGCCGAGAATATCTTCTCGGAAATGGTCTTACCGGGAATGGGAATCACCCTCCTGGATCGCGGCGGCCGTGTCTTGACGCCTTAGTCTCACGTGGATGCTTTGGAATCGTCCCCGCCGCGCGCGGCGGAGTAGTCGTTGTACACGTAGAGCAACTCTTTGTCGAACAGCGAGCGCTTGAGCTGAATCGACAGCGTGCGGACGAGCGGCAACATCTGTGCGGCCTGACCGGGGGCAAGCTCGATGCCGTACTCGGCGAACTTCATCTCGATGGCATGTGAGCCGGAGTGCTTGCCGATGACGATCTGGCGCTCGAGACCCACCTCATCGGGCGAGAAGATCTCGTATGTCTTGGGGTTCTTGATCACACCGTCCGCGTGGACACCGCTCTCGTGCGCGAAGACGTTCGTGCCGATGACCGGCTTCCATGCGGGAAGGCGGCGTCCCGCCGCGCCAAACACGTACTCGCCGATCTCGCGGAAACGGGTGGTGTCGATGTCAATTTCAAGGTCCTCGATGTACTTGAGCGCCATGACGACGACTTCGAGCGCCGCGTTGCCAGCCCGCTCGCCAAGGCCGCCAACGGTCACGTTCACCCAGTTCGCACCGGCGTGGATACCGGCGATGGCGTTTGCGACCGCCATCCCAAAGTCGTTGTGCGTGTGCATCTCGACATCGAGTCCGCAGTGCTGCTTGAGCTCTCGGATCGCCGCGTACGTGCGAAACGGCTCCATCACGCCGATCGTGTCGCAGAACCGGATACGGTCCGCGCCCTCGGCTTCCGCAGCCTTGGCGTACTCGATGAGAAAACCCATCTCGGTTCGTGAGGCGTCCTCGGCGTTGACTGAGACGTAGACGCCATGACTCTTGGCGAACGCGACGGACTCCCGGATGGAGTGTAAGACCCACGCGCGATCTTTCCGAAGCTTGGTCTCGATGTGGATGTCCGAAGTGGCGAGCGAGATCGCGACCGCGTCAACACCGCACTCGATCGACTGCCTAATGTCCTCGACGTTCGCGCGGTTCCACCCAAGCACGGACGCTCTGAGGCCGAGGTGCGCGATCTCTTCGATCACATCGCGCTCGTCGCCTCCCATGGCGGGGATACCCGCCTCGATCTGATGCACGCCGATCTCGTCGAGCAACCTCGCGATACGGATCTTTTCCTGATTGGCGAAAACGACGCCGGCGGTCTGCTCGCCGTCGCGCAGGGTCGTATCGTCAAGCATGATTTGGCGCGTGCCGAGTTCGCTTGCAAACGTGAATGGAACGCTGTGAGCTTTGGCTTCTTCGTGCCGCACGGCGAACAGGCACCTCCTCAGTCGAGCGCAGGGGAGTAGTTTACGACAGCGCGCCCTATGCGGACAAACGAGTGTGCCCCGTCTTGCCAAGGACGCTGCGCGTCGAGGAGCCAACGGCGCTGGCAACGGGTACGAAACGTATGACGCATCCGACGCGGCACCACACGACTGGACACGCCTGTGCGCCCTGCCCTCTTCTACAGCGACGCCATGGCCGCCTACGACCTCGGCCCTCATCATCCACTCAAGCCCGAACGCTTCACGCTCGCGGTGGACCTGATGCGCGCCTACGGCTTGATCGGCGAGGAACGGAATCTCGACCCAGTTCACCCGATCGAGTTCTTCTCGCCGAGCGGCCCCGCGTCAGGCGCGGACCTCGCTCTCGTCCACGACGAGGCGTACATCGCCACCGTCAAGGACGCCTCGGCGTATCCCGAGCGCTACCGCTTCGTCACGCGCCATGGCATCGGTGTGGGCGACACGCCAGCCGCGCACGGACTGCATGACGTAGCGGCTCTGATCTGCGGCGGAACCATCGCCGCGCTCTCCCGCGTGCTCGACGCGCCCGGTCCGGCACGATCCTTCGCCCCCGCCGGTGGGTTGCACCACGCCCACCGGAACTCCGCAGCGGGCTTCTGTATCTACAACGATCCGGCCGTGGCGATAGCAGTGGCGCTCCGTGAGCGCCCGGGAACCCGCATCGCCTACCTGGACATCGACGCCCACCACGGCGACGGCGTCCAGGAGGCGTTCTATGACACCGCCAACGTGCTCACCATCTCGCTTCACGAGTCCGGCCGCTACCTGTTCCCGGGAACCGGACACGCCGAGGAAACCGGCATCGGCGCAGGAACCGGCTACGCCATCAACGTGCCACTACCGCCATTTGCTGACGCCGAGTGTTACAAGGTTGTCTTCGACGAGGTCGTTGCGCCCGTACTTGCCGCGTTTTCGCCCGACGCGCTCGTCGCACAGTGCGGCGCTGACGCGCACCACGCCGACCCGCTCACCCACCTCGGCCTCACCCTCTCGGGGATGCGCGACCTCTACCGGCGGATCGTCGAAATCGCGGACGCGTCATGCGGTGGACGGCTCGCTTGCTGCGGAGGCGGCGGCTACGGCACGTACTCGGTGGTGCCCCGCGCCTGGACGATGCTCGCCGCGGTGCTTGCTGGCGTCGATGTCCCGGACGCTCTGCCGGAGGAGTGGCGTGCTCGTTCATCGTCGATGAGCGATGAAGAGGCGCCTCGCACGATCACCGAGGACACCGCGCCCCCGGGCGACCCGGGCACCGCGCTAGAACACACGCGCTCGGTCGTGACACAGCTGCTGCGGTCGGTCACGCTGCTCAAGTGAGGCCGTGTGAGTTGCGGCGCGGCGAAAGCGATCAGGCATCCGCCCACACCGGCACAAACGACCGGGCGCCGCGCATCTCGACGCGCGCCTCCGGAGCGGACGGGCAGATGGTCTCGACGAGGCGCCAGAAGCGCGGTGAGTGGTCGAGGTGGACGAGGTGCGCGAGCTCGTGCGCGAGCACGTAGCGGGCGAGGTGCGTCGGCAAGAAGACGAGGTCGCGGTTGAGCGAGACGGTGCCGCGGGCCGAGCAACTCCCCCACCGGGTGCGCTGGCCGCGGATGGTGACGCGGTCGGGCAGCGGGAGGTCGTGCGCGGCGGCGAGTGCGGCGAGGGTCTCGGGCAGCACGGCGCGGGCGGTGCGGTCGCGCCAGCGCCGGAGGGCGGCGAGGCGGGCATCCGGGTCGGCCGAGCCGCGGACCACGAGGGAGTCGCCGCGCGCGGTGGCGGTCGTGCGGGAGGCGACCGACGCACTCTCGTAGAGGACCGCGAGATCGAGCCCTGCGGTCGGGAGCGCCACGCGCGCCGGGAGCCGCTCGGCCGCGGGTGCGAGGAACACCGCGCGGCGCTCGGCAACGTGTGCAAGCGCGGCCTCGGCCCACGCGCGGCGGGACGCGACGGCGTGCTCGGCCACCCCGCGCGGCGCGCGCGCAGGCACGCACACGACGAGCCCGTCGCGCGCGCTCACGGTCAGCCGCACCCGGCGTGCGCGCCACGAGAGGCGCACGGTGTAGGGAGGCAGTGCGGCGGCGAGCCCGCACCCGGCGGGCGCAGGCACCGGCGTGCCGGGCAGCGGCTGCATGTCCCTCCTCATCGGCCGACCTCGATCCTCACCAAGGTGTGTACCCGAGGCGTGCGCGCGAAGTCAGGAGGGATGGACTCGGCGGTGATGTCGCGCCAGGTGAGCGCGGCGGGGTCGCCGCTGGCCGAAGTGAGCGCGGCGGCCGCGAGGGAGTCGGCGTCGAAGGCGAAGCGCTTGCGATTCGTCGAGAAGAGCAGCGTGCCGCCGGGCGCCATGAGCGGCACGATGCGGCCGATGAGGTCCGCGTGGTCGCGCTGCACGTCGAAGGTTCCGTCCATGCGCTTGGAGTTCGAGAAGGTGGGCGGGTCGCAGAAGACGAGGTCGAAGGGGCCGGCCGAGCGCGCCGCGGGGCTGTCGAGCCACGCGAGCACGTCCGCGCGCACGCGGGTGTGCCGACGCCCTTCGAACGCATTTCGCGCCATGTTGCGGGCCGCCCAGTCAAGGTAGTTCTGCGACATGTCGATCGTAGTCGTCGACGCGGCGCCACCGGAAGCTGCGTAGACGGTGGCGGTGCCGGTGTAGGCGAACAGGTTGAGGAAGCGGGTGCCTGAGGCGGCGTCGCGCACCATCCCGCGCGTGATGCGGTGATCGAGGAACAGGCCGGTGTCGAGGTAGTCCGAGAGGTTGACCTCGAAGAGCAGGCCGCCCTCGGCCACGGTGAGCGTGCGACGCTCGGCGGCCTGACGCTCGTACTGTGCGGTGCCGCGCTGGCGCGTACGGACTTTCAGGTAGACGTCGGCGGGATCGATGCCGAGGGTGTCGGCGACGGTGGCGTGCGCCTCGGTGAGGCGGCGGCGTGCGAGCTCGGGTGCGACCGTGTCCGGCGGCGCGTACTCGGCGATGTGCGCGAGCGTGCGGCCCTCGTCGGGGCCGGCGCCGTGGTAGACGTCGACGGCGAGCGCATACTCGGCAAGGTCAGCGTCGTAGATGCGGTAGCAGGTGATGTCGGCGCGGCGCGCCCACTTGCCGAGGTGGCGCACGTTCTTGCGCAGGCGGTTGGCGAGTTGGCGGACGCCCTCGGATTCGGGCGTGGCGGGCGGGTGACCGGGGGCCGAGGGGGTGGCGGGGGTGCCAGACGTAGCGGATGTGCGATCCGAGAGTGTCCCAACCCGTCCGGCGCGCCCAACGGCGACGGTGACCGGGATGCGTCCGTTGAACGTCGCGTGCTCGGCGGCGATGTCGAGTCCCATGAGCGGCAGCACGTCGACCGCGGCCGTCACGACGCACACGTCCCACTCCGCAAACGCCTCGCGCAACCGCGCCCCCACGCCCGAGTAGAGCGCTCGCAACTCGCCGATCTCCTCGGCCCCGAGCCGCTCGCCATAGGGCGGGTTGAACGCGACGAGGCCGGGTGAGGAAGCGGGCGGCCGGGCCCGCAGCGCGTCACGCTTCTCAAAGCGCACCACGCGCGCGAGTCCCGCGCGACCCGCCGAGGCGGTCGCGAGCGCAAGGGCCCGGCCGTCGGTGTCGCTACCGAGGAACCGGGGGACGGCAGCGCCGGTGCCGAGCGCCGCCGCGATCCCGGCCTCCGCTCGCTCGCGGGCCTCGGCGACCAGCCGCTCCCAGAGCGCGTCGTCGCGCCCGAGCCACCCGTGCACGCCGAGGTAGGCGCGCCCGAGCCCCGGCGCAATGTCGCACGCCACGCACGCGGCCTCGATCACGAGCGTGCCCGCACCGCACATCGGGTCGCAAAACGCGCCGCCCTCCTCGGCCCTGCGCGGCCAGCCCGCGAGCGCGAGCACACCGGCCGCGAGGTTTTCTTTGAGCGGCGCGACCACCTGTTCGCCGGGAGCGCGGTAGCCGCGTCGGTGGAGCCCGTCGCCAGCCAGGTCGATACTCACGGTGGCGCGCTTGCCGCGCAGCGCGACGTTGACGCGCACGTCGGGGCGCTCGGTGTCCACGCTCGGTCGCCTCCCGAACCGGTCGCGCAGCCGATCGACGATCGCATCCTTGACCTTGAGCGCGGCGTAGCCGGTGTGCGAGATCGGCGAGCGCGAGGCGACCACGTCGACCGCGAGCGTGCCGTCGACCGGCACGTGTTCCTCCCACGCCAGTTCGCGCACCGCGGCGTAGAGGGTGTCGGGATCGGGCGCATCCACCTCGGCGATGCGCAACAGCACGCGCGAGGCGACTCGGCTCCACATGAGCACACGCGCCGCACCCTCAAGGTCCGCGAGAAACGAGACTCCCGCCCGCCGCTCACGCACGCGGCCGGCCCTAAGAGCGCGGAGCTCCTCGGCGAGAGGTGCCTCGAGCCCGAGCGGTACGGGCGCGAACAGGGTGTGTACTGTCGCCATCGACGCCCTACCAGCCGCGGAGCGCCGCGGCCACCTGCACGCGGACGGAATCGGGGACCGCCGCGACGCCTCCGTACACACGCACCCGCCCGATTGCGGCACGGTGCGTCGAGATCTCGGCGCGGACCGCCTCCGGCAGGCGCGAGGGCGGCGTCAGGTAGAGCACCGATGCGGGGGCCGACAGACCTTGCGCCGCACCTCCAGCAAGCGCGTCGGCGAAATCGACCCCTGTCGCAAGACCAGCGTTGGCGCGCGTGAGTCCAGCTGAGACACCATGTCCGGCGACAGCAAGCGCGGTAGAGTAGCGATCCGCCCCCGCGAGGCGCCGCACTTCGGCGACGTGAGTCGCAAGCTCTGAGGCGATCGCCGGGTAAACCGCCGACTCCCCGCCAACAATGAACGCGCGAGTGGCGCTGATATCTGCGAGGGCGGCTGCCGTGGCCGTCGGCACGCCCGAGGGGTGCACCAGCAATACGGGTCGGGCGAGAAACGCCGAGACCGGAGCGGCGGCGAGCGCGTCGGGGAAGTCAGTTCCTGTCGCCACGTAGACGACAGGCACGTATCCGGGGCTGGCCGCCCTCGCCTCGGCCACGGTCACCCGCGCTACGGCGGCGGAAGTCTCGTAGCGGTCTGTGCCAGCAACGCGATCCACGCGCCTGACGCCGAGAGCGCCGATCGCCTCCGCGACGTCCTCGGCCACCGCGCCCTCGCCCCCGATCACGATCGCGCGCGCAGGTGCGAGCCGCACGATCTCGGCGCGAACACTCGCGGGCAGCGCCGAGCGGCGCGTCAGCAGGACGGGGCCTTTGACCGCACCGGCGAGTCCGGCCCCGGAAAGCGCGTCGGGCCACGACTCTCCCGTCGCGATCACGATGGTTTCCACCGCCGCCGGGTCAGGGAACGCCCGCCTCGACGCCGCCACGGCGGTCTCGTAGCGGCACGCCCCGGCAACCGGGTCGATAAACGCTCCGAGATCTTCCTCGATGCCGTTGAACCGGTAGGGCGCGAAGCCGACGCCGGACGCCGCCCAGTACGGATACGGCGTCTCCCTCATGCGCGTGCCGCCCGCCGAGTTGCTCGCCTCAAACGCCCAGTAGTGCGTCCGCGCGGCGTTCGACCAGCCACCGAAGATGACGGCGTGCCCCCAAACCGTCGCCGTTTTGGGCCTGATGATCGCGTCTCCCGGCCGCAGGTCCTCACGCGTTATGGGCGTGCACACCCCCGGGAGCGTGTCGGTCGCGAGCGACCTCGCGGCACCGCTCGGCCAGGTGAGCCTCCACGCCATCGAAACGAAACCTGAGCAGTCCTGGCGGTACCCCTCGAAAAACGACGTCTGGCTGTACGGCACCGCGAGGTCGACCCAGCGCTGAGCTCGCGCCATGACCTCCGGACAGGAGATCGCAGAGGCATCGGCGACCGCGGCGAAAAAGAACGCCGCGGCGAAAACGCAGACCACCACGCTCGATTTCGACGCGCGACCGGCGCGGCAAAGTGCGCTGTAGTATTGACTACTCATGTCTCATCTATCGGCACGCGGCGAACCGGCCACTCAGCGCGCGAACCCTTCGACCACGTACGTGCCTGAGCGCTGGTCCTTGCGCAGCGTGACAAATCCGAGCTTCTGCGCGTCTTCAAGCAGCTGCGTGAACGATTTGTAGCCATACGACGACTCGGTGAACTGCGGCTGCTTGCGCTTGATGGTGTCTTTGAGCATCGACGAGTGGATCGGGTCGACGTTCTCGCGCTGCAGCGCCTCTATCGACTCGAACAACAGCTTGTACGCCGGACGCTTTGCTTTGGGGACCTCTTGCCCCAACGCGGGTGTCGACGTGGCCCGCCCCAGGTCCTCGTAGTAGATGAACTCGTCGCAGTTCGCCGCAAGCAGGTCACTCGTGGACTCTTTCATCCCAAGTCCGATGACGGTCTTGCCATTCTCTTTCAACTTGCCCACAAGCGGCGTGAAATCGCTGTCACCCGACACGATGCAAAACGTGTCGATGTGCTCTTTTGTGTATGAGAGCTCCATCGCGTCGACGACAAGCCGGATGTCCGCCGAGTTCTTGCCGGTCATCCCGCGTTGCGGGATCTCCGTGAGCTCGATGCCGAGCTCGTGCAGCGGCGTGACATACTCCGGAAAGCGCGCCCAATCCGCGTACGCTCGCTTCGCGACAATCTTGCCCTTCTCGACGAGCCGCTCGAGCACGAGCTTCATGTCGAACGCCGCCTTCTGGGCGGCTCGAGAACGTGGGCGCCGCGAGGACTGCTCGGCCCCGACGGCTAGGTTCTCGAAGTCGATGAACACTGCAAGCGCGTGTGCTTCGTCCGGCATGGATACCTCGTCCCCTCGTGCCGAAGGCTCCCGGCGTGGTGGCGGTCTACCAGCATCCATGGTATCACCCCGGCCCGTTGTGGAATGCTATATCGAGTACCACAACACCCGCCTTTGACGCCGAGGAGGAATCGGCCGATGCCACTACCAGCAGTAGGTGAACCCGCCCCCGCGCTCACCCTTCCAACGCACCTCGACACGACGTTCTCACTGGCCGCGCAGCGCGGTTCCAACACCGTTATCGCGTTCTTCCCGCTAGCGTTCACGCCTGTTTGAAGCAGCCAGATACCGGCTTACCAGGCAGACCTCGCCCGGTTTGAGCGGTTTAACACCCAGGTCGTGGGTGTGAGCGTCGATCACGTGCCCGTGCTCAAGGCGTGGGCCGAATCCCTCGGCGGAATTACCTACCCGCTGCTCAGCGATTTTTGGCCGCACGGTGAGGCTGCGCGCGAATGGGGAGTGTTTCGCGAGGAGGAGGGCTCCAGCGAGCGCGCGATCTTCATCGTCGACGCGGCGGGCATCGTCCGCTACGCCGACGTGCACGACATCGCCGATCAACCCGACAACGCCGAGCTCTTCGGGGTGCTCGAAATCCTCGAACCCGGGCGTGCCGAGGCGCTGCATGCCGAAGAGGCCGCAGCCCGGGACGGTGCGGACGAACACGCGGATGAAGCCAAAGACTCAGGCGAACCCGGTCTGCTCATGTTCTGCACCGCATGGTGCCCCGACTGCCGCGCCGCCCGAGATTGGCTTGCCGCGCACGATATCCCTTTCCGCGAGATCGACGTCTCACGCGACCCCGACGCCCGGGCCAGAGCGGCCGCACACAATCACGGTCATCTGCACACGCCCACGTTCGAGTTTGGCGCCGAGGTATGCGTCGACTTCCGGCCGGACAGATTAAGCGAGCTGCTCGGCATGGACCGCCGTCATGCGACGTAGGGCGCGACGCTCATCGCCGCTTTGCTGGTTCTTGCGGAAGATCACCGGAGCGCAAGAGGCGGTCGTGGATCGCCCACACCCCTACGCGTGCGCCGTACCCGTACTTCAGTCCGGTAATGCCTCCGCCTGAAAACCCGAGTCCGGCTACCGCGAGCCACTGCGCGCCCACGAGCTGACCGAGAAACGCGAAGAGCATCCCGCCGATAAGGGCGAGTGCGTTGCACATCCAGTACCGCCACGCCTGCCCGCCTTGCAGCCGACCACCCGTGCGAAGCCCGAGCCAGAGCCCGGCGGCGATACCGGCAAGCGCCGCCGCTGTCAGAAGCAAGATCTCCACCGGATCACCTCTCGTAGAGGTGGTAGAGCGCGTGCGTGCCCTCTTCGCCATGCCCGGCCGCGAGCAAGGTCTCGTACAGGCGCGCGGCGAGCTGCGTGCCTGGCACCTCCAGCCCGAGCTCCTCGGCCGAGGCGAGTGCGATTCGCAAGTCCTTCACGAAGTGCTTAACAAAAAACCCGGGCGCGAAGTCCCCCGCGAGGATGCGCGGCGCCAGGTTCGCGAGTGTCCACGAGCCCGCGGAGCCAGCCCCGATCGACTCCAGCACGCGCGCTTGGTCGAGTCCCGCGCCGCGCGCGTATGCAAGCGCCTCGCACGCGCCGAGCATCGATGCCGCTATCGCGATCTGATTGCATATCTTGGCGTGTTGACCGCAGCCAGGACCGCCATGATGGACGACCGTCGTGCCCATCGCACGCAGCAGCGGCTCGACCGCGTGCGCGTCGGCCTCCTCGCCCCCCACCATGATCGAGAGCCGCGCCTCGCGCGCGCCCCTGTCACCGCCGGTCACCGGAGCGTCGAGCGCGCGAAGCCCCCGAGCCGAGGCCGCCTCGGCAATCCGCCTGGCGAGCGCAGGAGAAGAGGTTGTCATGTCGATTAGGTACGTGCCCGGCCGCGCGGCGCCCAGCAGCGAGCCGTCGCCGCCACCATCGTCACCAAAGTAGAGCGCCTCCACATCAGCAGGGTAGCCGACGATCGTCACAACGGCGTCGGCCCGCGCCGCAAGCTCCGTCGGCGTCTCGGCCCACTGGGCTCCGGCCTCAAGGAGCCCTGTCGCCTTCTCGGCCGAGCGCGCCCACACCACCACGTCGAACCCAGCGGCGAGCACGTGTCCCGCCATCGGCGCGCCCATCACGCCGGTGCCGATAAACCCGACCGTCGACTCTCCGGGCGAAAGCGTGCCGCTCATCGCTCGCCCCCGATCCTGCCCAGCAGCCAGCCGATGTTCTCGCCGAGCGTTCTCATCGTGCGAAGCCCTTCCTCGTCGTTAGCGACCTCGCCCCTCGCCCCGCCCACGCCGAGGTTCCAGTAAGTTGAGCCTACGACGATCATCTGGCCTATCAAGAAGAAGTGGTTGATGGTGTCGAGCGCGTGAATCGCGCCCGCACGGCGGTGCGTCACCACGCCCGCCCCCAAAGCACGCACGAACATCCCTTCACTACCGCGCGCGACGTAGCCCGCCCGATCGATGATGGCTTTAAGTTCCGCGGTTACATCCGCAAAGTAGACCGGTGACGCAAGGATGATGCCGTCCGCGCCGTCGAGAGCGGTGATGACTTCGTTGCCAAAGTCGCTGCGCCCATGACACTGGCGATCCGCCGCAGAACGGCACCGCATGCACGCCGTGCATCCGCCTACCGTCTGGCCCGCAAGCGCGATCTGCTCGCACTCGATCCCAGAAGCCCGCAGCGGCTCAAACACCGCCTCGACGAGCATCGCTGTGTTGCCGCCCGTTCTTGGCGACCCGTTAACCGCTACAACCCTCATGCGTGACCCCTGCTAGCTGGCCGCTGCGGCGGAGGGAAGATCGCGCTCCGCACGGTAGGCGATGGCGAGTGTGCCCGGTCCCACGTGCAATCCTACCACCGGGCCGATGCCAACGATCCTCGGCGCCTGGCCGGTTGCCTCCTCCACCATCGTCGCGAACTCCCGTCCCTCGGCTTCGGCGTTAATGTGGTGGACAAAGACCTCCGCAAGGCCAGAGCTTTCCATGTCGGCGGCGAGCACCGAAACCATCTCGGCAAGGGCGCGCTTCTTCGTCCGCACCTTGCCCCAGACATTCGTCGTACCGCCTGTGACCGTGAGGATCGGCCTGATCTGCAAGAGTGAACCGAGCAACGCCGACGCGCCTCCGATCCGCCCGCCCTTGCGCAAGTGCTCAAGCGTGTGGGGAACAAAGAGGAAGCGCGTGCGCGGTATGGTGGCGCGCGCAGCGGCCGCGACCTCATCGAGCGAGGCGCCCGCTGCCGCCGCGCGAGCCGCCTGAAGAACCGCGAGCCCAAGCTGCATCGAGTTGGAGCGCGAGTCAACAAGCTCGATACGCGCGTCGGGATGCGTCTCCCGCACCATCTCAACGGCCATCCGGGCCGACTCCAGTGTGCCGCTCATGTCCGCCGAGATGAACACGCCGCACACGTCTTCTCCAGCTTCGACCGCCTCGGTGAAGACATCGACCATGCTCTGGACCGAAGGCTGGGAGGAGGTGGGAAGCTCGCTTCCTGAAGCCATGCGCTGGTAGAACCACTCATTGTCGAGCCCTTCCTCAGCGAAGGACTCCTGCCCAAAGTTCACGAAGAGCGTGACGACCTTAATGCCGAGCCTTTCACGCTCATCTGTGGGCACATACGACGTCGAATCTGTGACTACACGAACAGGCATGGCCGCCGCCTCCAGCCGCATCGGGGATGTGCGCGACTCATACCGCGCACGTGTAGGTTGAATTGTACCCGAACCGGATGCCCAGGCCGCGTGCGGGAGAAGCTAAATTGGACGCGTAACTGGACGTCATGGGCGTGATGTGTGCCGCGCATTGGGGGACGATACAGTTATGATCAGGTTCTATGCACCGTACCGCGCGCCAACACGGTACCCGTGACATCGAAGGAGCCGCGATGGAGCGCGAGAGGATCGTCATCATGGGAGCGGCCGGGCGGGACTTCCATGTGTTCGCCACGTGCTTCCGCGACGACCCCGGAGTCGAGGTCGTCGGTTTTACCGCCGCACAAATCCCCGGCATCGATGACCGCGTCTATCCCGCGGACCTCGCCGGTCCGCTCTACCCTCACGGTGTCCGCATCGTGCCCGAGGAGCGGCTGGCCGAGCTCATCGAGACCGACCGGATCGACCGTGTGCTCTTCGCGTATAGCGACGTGAGTCACGAGACCGTGATGCACCACGCCTCGGCCGTGCTCGCGGCTGGGGCGGACTTTGGCATCATCGGACCCGAGCGCACGATGCTCGGCTCGAGCGTCCCGGTGATATCCGTCTGCGCCGTTCGCACCGGCGCGGGCAAGAGCGGCATCTCTCGGCGGATATGGGAACTGCTCGCCGCCCGCGGCATACACGCGGTCGACATCCGGCATCCCATGCCCTACCGCGACCTCTCGTGCATGGCCGTCGAGCGCTACGCGAGCATCGAAGACCTCGACCGCCTCGGCGTGACGATAGAGGAGCGGGAGGAGTACGAGCACCTGATCGAGGTAGGCGCGGTGGTGTTCGCCGGAGTCGACTACAAAGCGATACTCACCGAGGCCGAGAAGGAAGCCGAGCTCATCATATGGGACGGCGGCAACAACGACATGCCGTTTATCCGTCCCGGCTTGGAGATCGTCGTGCTCGACCCGCACCGCGCTGGTCACGAGCGCCGCTACCACCCGGGTGAGACAAACTTCCTGCGCGCAGACGTGCTCGTCATCAACAAGGTTGACTCCGCCCCTCCGGGAGCGGTCAAGGCGCTTCGAGACGCCGCCGAGACGCACAACCCGCACGCGGTCGTGGTCGAGATGGCCTCGGAGGTCACCGTCGACGACCCGTCCCTGCTTGCCGACGCCCGTGTGCTCGTCATTGAAGACGGGCCCACCGTGACACACGGCGGCATGGCGTTTGGTGCGGGCGCCATCGCGGCGCGGGCGGGCGGCGTGGCTGAGCTCGTCGATCCCCGCCCGTACGCGGTCGGCTCGCTTGCCAAGACCCTCACGCACTACCGCCACCTCGACTCCGTCCTGCCGGCAATGGGCTACTCGGCAGATCAGCTCGCCGACCTTGAAGCGACGATAGCGGCCGCCCCGTGTGACGCGGTGGTCATCGGCACCCCGATCGACCTTTCGCGTCTCATCGAGATCCGCCAGCCAGTCGTGCGCGTGTCGTACCGCGCCGCTGACGTCGGTTCCCCCACGCTCGATGAGGTGGTTTCGGCGTTCCTGGCACGCGAGGCTAGAGGGAAGAGCTAAGCCGATGCACCAACACATCAATACACCGCTCTACGTCATCGCCCTCGGAGGCAACGCGATCATCCGGCCCGGTGAGGCCGGAACCATCGAGCAGCAGGTCGCGCACGCTTCAGAAGCGCTCGAGCCGGTCGCCCGGCTGGCCGCTGAGGGTGCGGGTATCGTGCTGACGCACGGTAACGGGCCGGTTGTCGGCAACATCCTATTGCGCAACGAGGCCGCGGCGGAGAGCGTCTCGCCGATGCCGCTGTACATCGCGGACGCCGACTCAGAGGGCGGCATAGGCTTCATGTTGCAAAACACGTTGCGCAACCTCATGCGCCGAATCGGCGTTACGCGTGAGGTCGCGACTATCGTGACACAGGTCGCTGTCGACCCGAACGATCCCGCGTTCACCGCGCCGAGCAAACCCGTAGGGCCGCACTACGCCGCCGCGCGCGCGCGTGAGCTAGCGAACCTGCGCGGCTGGACGCTCGCGAAGGTGGGGGCTGACGCGTGGCGCCGCGTGGTGCCGAGCCCAAGACCGCTGCGCATCATCGAGACCGCGGTCGTGCGCACGCTCGTGGACGCTGGCGACGTCGTGATCGCCGCAGGCGGGGGCGGCATCCCCGTTTTCGAGTCCGCCGACGGAGCCACACTCACCCCTATCGACGCGGTTGTCGACAAGGACTGGTCGAGCGCGCTGCTCGCCCGCGACATCGGCGCGGACCTGCTCGCTGTCCTCATGGAAGCCGACGCGCTCTACCTGGGCTGGGGAAGCGACACGGCGCGTCTTGTCCCCCGCATCACGGTGGGCGACGCGCATGTCTTGCTCGACTCAGGAGCCCTCGCCGCCGGCAGCATCGCGCCCAAGCTCGCCGCGTGCGTCATGTTTGTCGAGTACACTGGGAAAGAAGCCCTGATGTGCGCCTCAAACCGTCTCGAAGAGGGACTTGTCGGCAAGTCAGGGACCCGCATCACGGCCTAGCGCCGCGTATTAGGTCTCGGAATATCCCTTCGCCACGCTCACGATTTTTGCGCGCGACCGCTCATCATTTCGGCTCATGCGGGAATACATATGTGCCGATACGCTCTCCGAGAGGGTCCACACGTCTTTTCAGGAGCGCTCCATGGTCACCGCGGTCTCGGGGCTTTCGACCATACGCACGTACTTTAACGCGGACACCCGCTACCTGTTCCAGGTGCTCGTGTGCTCGACCTCGAACGTCGAGGCGACGATCGCGCTCGATCTGCTCTCAAAGACAGTGCCAGAACGGGCGATCGTCTCGGCGGTGAACTTGAGGGAAGCGATCCGAGCGGTCCCGGCCACGCCGTTTCGCATGGCCGTCGACGAAGAGACCCTCGTGCGCGCGGGAGGCATGCGGCGTGATCTTGCGATGTTTAAGCGCGAGACGCCCGACAGCTACGTCGTTGCGGTAACCACAGCGGGCAACCTCGTTCTCGACCTTGTCATCAAGTACGAAAACGAGAAACGATTCTGGACGCCGGTGCCCGCGAAGCACGATCTGTGTGACCCGGGAATCGTGCAACACCTGATCATGAGCGAGCACCTGTTCGCGACCGTGCTGGAGATAATCCGCGCGATGGGCGTGGTCCACAACCCCACGCTCCACCTCTCTCTCGACGATTGGCATCTCGAGTACGCGCGCGAGTCGATCACCTACGTCGACGACATGTTTTAGAACCGTCTCGACCTAGGGCCAGGGCGCGTAGCGGACCGAGCATCCAAACTTGGCCATCTCGGCGAGCGCCGCATCACCATCGCCAGGTACGAGGTCCACCGCACGGCACCCGTCAGCGACCACCGTAACCGCGAACCCCAGCTCTCGCGCGTCGAGCGCGGTGTACTTCACGCAGTACTCGGTCGCCAGGCCGACTACAACGACCTCAGACACGCCGCGCTCACGCAGATAGGATTCGAGACCGGTCGCTTTGCGGCGTCCGTTGTCGAAGAATCCCGAGTAACTGTCGACGCGCGGGTCGGCGCCCTTGCGCACCACGTGTGTGACAAGACCGACGTCGAGTGCGGAGTGAAAGCTCGCTCCGGGCGTCTGTTGCACACAGTGCGGCGGCCAGAGCACCTGAGCCATCCCGTCGAGATCGATGACATCGCCCAAAGACGCTCCGGGGTGGTTGACGGCGAAGCTGGCGTGATCAGCGGGGTGCCAGTCCTGTGTTGCCACGACAAGGCCAAAGAGCGGGGCGAGCGTGTTGGCCACTGGCACGACCTCGTCGCCTGCGGCCACCGGCAACGCTCCGAACGGCATGAAGTCATTTTGGATGTCTACGAGTATCAGCGCTTGCACGAAACCATCTCCTTGCGCTCGTGCGGAATTGCGCGGTTCACCCGCGCTCACCCGCGCGATCTGGACATGACGACGAGCTTCGTCCTGACCGCGTGCGCTCCGCGCTCAAGTCCCACCGGATACGAGTGAGGGTTCAGAAAGCGCAGAATCGACGGGTCGAAGGCGCGCATCTGCTCGCGGGCTCGCCTGGCGGCCTCGGCGAGGGGCGGGGGCTCCCAGACGCGCGTGCCCGCACGAAAGACGGGAACGAGGAGCTCCTCTGAGGACGTGCCCGCTTCGAAACGCTTGCGACGAGTGGGGTCGGCTGGGTCGACCATGACGGCATCGCCTGAGGGCGGACGGCTCACATCGTAGACCATGTCGCCCGCCGGATGTCCCTCGGCGTCGTGGTACCGGCGAACGCCGAGCACCCCTGGCGTGGTGACCTTAGCGGTCTGCTCGGATACCTTGATTCGCGGCTCCCACTCACCTCCAGGCCGCCTGACTGCGGTCAGTTTGTAGACACCCCCGAGCGCGGGCTGCTCGTAGGCGGTCACGAGCTTGGTGCCCACGCCCCAGACGTCGATCGCCGCCTCCTGCTCCTTCAGACTGGCGATCAAGTGCTCGTCTAGCTCGTTTGAGGCGATGATGCGCGCGTCGGTAAGACCGGCCGCGTCGAGTATCTCTCGCGCGCGCCGCGAGAGCCACGCGAGGTCGCCGGAGTCGATTCGCACACCGATGAGCGCATGCCCGCTTCCGCGCAAACGAACTCCCGCCTCCGCCGCGCGGGCTACCCCCGCGAGGGTGTCGTAGGTGTCAACGAGGAAAGTGCAGTTGTTGGGCATCGCCTCGGCGTATCGCGCAAACGCCTCGTCCTCATCGTCGAAGAGCATCACCCAGCTGTGCGCGTGTGTTCCAGCCACCGGAATTCCCCACACACGGCCCGCGAGGGTATTCGACGTGCCCGAGCAACCGCCCACGAACGCGGCCCGCGACGCCGAGAGCCCTCCGTCGGGTCCCTGCGCTCGGCGCAACCCGAACTCGATCACGCGGTCGCCGTGGGCCGCCCGGCAGACCCGCGATGCCTTCGTCGCGACGAGCGTCTGAAAATTGACGGTATTCAGGAGCGCGGTCTCTACAAGCTGCGCCGAGATCACCGGTCCGCTCACGCGAAGGAGCGGTTCATGCGGGAAGACAACTGTCCCCTCGGGAACCGCGTCGACATCCGCGTCGAAACGAAACGTCTCCAGATAGGTCAAAAACTCGCTGCCAAACAGCGGCCGCGCGTCGTTACCTTCGAGAGAGGCGAGGTAGGCGATATCGTCGTCCGAAAAGCGCAACGACTCGAGGTACTCTACGGCCTGATCGAGCCCGCACGCGATCGCGTATCCGCCTCCAAACGGATTGTCGCGAAAGGAAAGCGAGAACGACGCTTCTGTGCGGTCTACGCCCGCTAGCAGGTAGCCCTGGGCCATCGTGAGCTGATAGAGATCAGTATAGAGCCCGGGCGCCTGCCGCCACGCGTACACGCTCACGGGCCACCTCCTTGGTATCGGACGGTCGCGGGCTTCATTTTGCGATTCCTCGACATTGAGCGTACCCTATCGAGGGGGTGACGCTCCACGCGTGAGCGAGTTTGGCAGCTGGGTATATGCATCTCGGCACATCAGCGCTTGAACGGGGGATCCGATGAGCGAGCCGTACGAAGCACCACTTGATCGAGTGTCGGCAACGACCGGACACGGGGACGGCGGGTCGAGGAAGAGCGTCGCGACGCGCGCGGTAGACCTCGTCGACACGATCTACGCGCGAGAGGAGCGCGAGAGGCGGCGTGAGTCGCTTGAAGAGGTGCTCGGCAAGGCGAAGGCGGAGAGCGCCTGAGTCTCGGCGGTGCAAACGAAGACGCTTGCCTGCCCCCTACAACGGTTCGTTAAGGACGCGCATAACTTCTTCACGCACACTCTGTGAGATCGCTCCCGTTCCGCCTAGGAACCTCACAGCGGTCGTGGTCATACGGTTCGCTCCGAGCACGTCCTTTGTGGGATCGCTCAGCACGAGCGGGTCGGTCAGCAGCAGCACGCCGCGGTCGCGCCCCTGAAGCACGCCGCCGGCGAGCGCGTCGGGAAACGAGACGCCCGTCGCTATCGCGACACGCTCCCACGACAGGCCGACCTCGGCCACGCCCCACTGCGCGACCGACACCGCGGTCTCGTAGCGATTCACGCCGTGTCGCCGCAGGACCGATGGGAACTCGAGCCGGAGCTTCGCTTCGACTTCGGGTGAAACGGCCCCTATCCCCCCGGTGATGACGACTCGGGTGACACCGGCCGCTTTCATCGCCACGATGGTCTCATCGGCGATGGATGTGCCGGGTGTCAGGTACAGCGGCCACGCGTGCGCCGCCGCCAGTGGTGAAGCCGCGAGGGCGTCAGGATAGTTGTGCGCTGTGGCGACAAACGCGGTGACATCCGTCGGACCGCCCACACGCTCCGCGACAGCCCGGGCTGCTACTGCCTCAGCGGTCTTGATGCGATCGATGCCCGCCACTCTGACCCGTGTCGCCGTTGGGAGCGCGGATGCGAGCTGCTCCACCACCCGAGCGCTGACCGCACCCTCCCCGCCAACGACAAACACGCGGGACGGCCTGATCTCGCCGGTGAGGTAATCGAGCACTGCCTGAGGCAACTCGGCGGTTCGCGTGAGCAACAGCGGGCCTCCCACAGCGCGCGCGAGCGCGGAGGCGCCGAGCGCATCAGGCCAGTTCTGACCGGTCGCGATGACCACGGCGCCCGCGCCAGCAGGATACGCCGCCCTCGCGATGGCGATCGCGGTGTCATAGCGATTCTCACCGGCGAGCGCCACCACGCTCACCTTGCCTGCGCCGGCGGCCGTCACATTCAGCGCCTGGTGCGCGCCCCAGAAGTTCGCGTCCGCGCCCGTCCCCCACGGCTGGACGAGATAGGTGTACGTGGTGCCGGCGACGGCCGTCGTGTCGCTCAGTGAGAGCGCGCTCGTGTGCGAGCCCGGAATCTGCGTCCATGTTGAGCCGCCGAGTGGGCGGCGCCACACGCGGTAAACGATCGTGCGCGTGTCGTCCGATGTCGTCGCAGTGGACGCTGCCGGCTTGACCCACGACAGGTCGACCCGGCCAGGCACATTCGAGACCGCCTGCACGCTGCGCACCGGGCCGAAACGGTACCCCGTGACCGAGATGTCATCGATCGTGGGGCCCCTGCCCGTGGCGGGGGACTGACCGGTTCCCTCGACGCGATCATCGAACTCGAAGATGATGTGGCCCGCTTGCCGAGAAAGCGACGGGTCGTTGCTCGGCTTCGACAGGTCAAAAGCGCGATTGACCCAGCCTGCGGCGATCGAGAAGTTTGCGTACGTGTGCCAGTTGCCAGGATCAGCGGTGCCGTGCCAGCCCACGAGGAACGAAGGCCAATCGGCGGCTCCACGGCTGGGCATCGTGTACCACATCGAAAGCTGGGACGAGTAGAAATCGGCAAGCTGGGGAAGGGAAAGTGCCGCCCTGCCTGAAGTCTTCGACGGATACGCACTCCAATTGGCAAGGTTGTTCCCAGCGCACCACAGCCCGTTTGAGCCGCTCCGCTTGCTCAGCGTGATCCTGCCCCACCACGCCGCGACGGGGCTCTGGCTAGGGGCCGGATTGGCGCCGATCGTCATTCCCGCCGGCGGATAGGTACCCTCGAAGCCGGTTTCCCAGATCGTCGTTGGAGCGAACTGCGGCGCCGTGGTTCCGTACGCTTCTTGCGGGCCGGGGAACGTTGACACCGCGAGAGGCACGACCAGCGCAACGACCAGCATGAAGCGGGCAACCGGGCTACCGGTGCAACGGGAGATCGATCTCATCTTGGCCTACCTCGCTTCACTCTTATCGGAGCGCATCGGGAAACGCACGAGCGGCAGATACCGCCGCATCCCTCAGCGCAGCGGGAGATTGTCCCGCCGTGGTAACAACGACCTCGAAGACGAACCTGCCGCGCTTGTAGGCGACAACAGCAAACCGGGTCCCGTCGGTGCCAAAGTACGCGGGCACGCCGTCAATGGTGACGTTCGCAGAATCATTTGGGTAAGCGATCCGCGTGACATCGCGCAGGAACGCGTCCGCTGCATCGGGAGTCGCTCGATCGTGCACGGAATACAGCGCGCGCCTCACCGTGCCCACCGGCCCGCCTTCGACAGGATCAGCGGCAACCGAGGCATCCGGCCCGACGACCACAGAAAGCGCGAGTTCGTATCCCGGAACGCTTGCGGGAAGCAGCACGCCGACGTCGGCTACCGAGCTGGTGAAGCCAGCGTCCGGGTTCATGACCGCGGGAGGCTCATCAAGTGGCGCGCTCGGCTCTCCGGTTGCGTTCCCCGGTCCGCCCGGCTCAGCGGCCAGAGCGGGATCGCGCGTGATCCGGTCGAGCTCCGCGCGCGCCTGTGCGTTCGAGGGGTCCGCGATGAGCGCACGCTCGAGGAGCTCGACCGCGCGTGTCGTCTCTCCGGAAGCGAGCGCGTCCATCGCGCCGACGTAAAGGTCACCGCTGTCGTTGGCGGGAAGAGCTGTTTGGGGGAGGTTGGGACCAGTGACGTCACGCGGCCCGCTCAGAGCCGAGACGCCAAAGATCACCGCGGCAAGCAGTGCCACCCCCGCCGCGCCGAGCGCGAACGTGCGCATACGTCCGCCGTCGCGGACAGACGCGCCTTTGGTGTCGCCTTCGCTCATCCTCACCTCCGCCACGCCGGGCTACGCTGTCGCACACTCTCCGAGCGCTACCGCTCGCGCTACTTCTTCATCGACAGTCTCACAGCCCTTATCGGCCGCTCTCTCAATCGCCTGCTGTGCGATGGCGCAGAAACGTTCCATGTCTCCATCCGCCGCTTCGATGAGCAGGGGCCAGCCGCCATCCTCAAGTCTGTGCGGCCTGTGGCCCGGGATCGTCGCACACTCAAGCCACCACCGCACCGCCTCGGCGTCAAATTCACCAGCGCGCTCATCCACCCGGGCCAAGTTGGGAAACGTCCACTCGATGCGCTGCCCGATCCCAAACTGGTCCTCTAGCTCCGGAGCGGCGTCTTGCTCGGCGAGGAAAACCATCACCCCGTGTTTGCCCGCCATCACCCGGATCTCACTTAGCGCCGCGATGAACTTCTCTTGGAGCTCTTCCGGGACCGATCTCCAGCTCTCTAGCCCGTCGTAGACAAAGACCACACTGTCGAACCGCAACGTCGCGAGCCGCATGAGCGCCTTGAACGTCTTACGCGGAGCCGCGGTGATCTTGAGCTCGGTAATGAGCTGGCCAAACCCTTCGTCGGCGTACGCCTGGATCGCCCGTGCGATGACCGGCGAGTAGTGGGCCCGGATGTGCGCGATAAGGAATGCGCGCACGGCGATGCGTGGATCGGGCGTTGCGAGAGCGTCGTCGGGTATTGAGCCGCCGAAGGCTCGCGGCGCCCCATCAGTGAACACATCCGTCTCGGGCGAATCGTCTAACTCCTCAGGCTCCGGGTCGAGCGAGATCTCGCGGATATCGGTGGGCGGGGGTTCGAACCTGGGGGTTCTCTGTAAGACATACTCGCCAAAGTGCTCTCGCACCGCCGCGATCGGGTCTTTTTCCATCGCGTCCGAGAAGCCCTCCCACGCCTCCCCCGCGACCGGGAGCCACTCGGAAAGAGATGTGTCGGGCGCCGAGGCGATGGCGCGCACAAGCTCGACGAGTGTGAGCTCAAACGACCGGGTCGCCACGCGCTCGGCCAAGACGTTGAGCGCGCTCCTGATCCGGCCGACCCGCGCCATGTAGAGCTGCACGTAGCACGGCAGCATGCGCAGTGAGTAATCGACGATCATGCGTTGCTCAGCGTCACTCTCAGCCGACATGTGGAAGAATCCGGCGACCTCGTTTGATTTCGACACCCACACGACCGAGGCGCGACCTGTCTTTGCAGCGGCAGCCACTGTCGCGAGCAGCCGGTTCGACTCGGCCTGCATCTCAAGCAGGGTCGCCCGAGACGCGCCCTGACGCTCGTCTCTCGTCGCGAACGGGTTGGCAACCAGACCGAGCGACCGGTAGCGCTCGGCGGATCCCGCTGTCTCGTGCACGTCGTTCACGACCCGCATCCCTCCCTGTAGGCGCCCATCAGGTGACGCAAGCTCACCGACGGCACTCTCATGTATCGACCAGCCGGGCAAAGGGGTCCCGGACCTCGCGTCCGGGACCCCCTCGTGCGCCGTACGCCGCCATGACAGCACGCGTACGACATCGACACCTACTTGTTGTGACACCTCTGGCATACGCCTCGGTCGTCGGTCCTGAGCAACGCGCTCGTAAAGGTGGGATCGACGCCCGCGGTCGCGGCGGAACTGGCCTCGTAGGGAACGGGAATAAGCGATCCACCGACCTCCCACTTGAGCTCAGCGGAAGCGTAGCCGGTCATCCGCGCTGTCGAGCCGTGGGCGCGGTGACACGTCAGGCAACCCATGAAGTCATCGTAGCCCCAATTGCCAGCACGGAACGCGGCATGGTCGCTACCGGCACGCGCCTCAAGCGGGATGAGCGTGTCGGTGACCACGGCACTGCGCAACCACGAGACGCCGAGGGCGTAGCCAGCCGGATCGCCAGCGGCGAGGGAGACGTTCACCGGGTGACGGTGGAAGGTCTCGGCCCCAACTTTAGTGGTCTCTGTTGAAGGCAGGAAATCGCCGTAGTTGTAGGTCAGACCCGCAGCGGCATCGTTTCGGACAACGTACGCCTGGTGACACGATGCGCACCAGCCAGAGATGCCCTTCTCGGCATCGTTGTTGGTGGTGGCGTACTCGGGCGACGTGTAGTTGGGACGGTAATCGGCCATCTGCGCCGCTCCGACCTCATGCTTCTTCCAGCCGACCGCCGGGTAACCCTGCTCGGCCGACACAACGAATGGTGTGGGTGTGTAGTCGTCGATGTACCCTCCCACGACCTGGCCGTTCACGTAGTCCTTGAGCAGACGGTAGTTTGAGCTGCCGTGGACGTCGTGGCAGCTTGTGCAGGTGAGACTAGTAGCAGCCGGAAGAGCGTTGCCGGCGCCGTACTGACCCCACGCGGGGTACATCTGGGCGGCAACTACGTCCATGCGGTGAGACGATGTGATCGCCATGAAATCGCCAGGGTTGGCGGGATCTGGCATGCTCTCAAAGCCGCCGCCGTTAAGTGTGGCGTTCCATACGGAGTTGGTGTCCCAGCGGAACTCGCCTCCGTTCTGCGGTCCGGACGGACCGCCGTCGAAGACACCGCTCACGACGTTGGTGGACGCGCCGGGCGCGTTGTCACCGTGACACACGTTGCAAAACTCGCTCATCGTGGTCGCGTTTGAGATCAGCAGGGCGCTGTGCTCCGCTCTCGCAACGGTATCGTCGGTCCAGGTTAGATCCGAAAACGACGTGTGTGCGCGGTGACAACCGGCGCACGCATCGGTGTCCTTCGAGTACCCGCCGTGAGGACCGAAGTTGGCAAACGCGACCGCGCTGTACGCAAACAGCATCGCGAGCCCCAGCACGGTCACGACAGAAAGTCTCTTCATCTACTGCACCTCCCTCATCTCTAGTGAACCGCGCACGCGATGCACGGATCGAATGTGTGGGCCACACGCAACGCTTCGACCTGGGAGTGGGTCTCCTGCACAACCCCGGTTCCGGCCTTCTTGAACTCGGACGTCTCCATACTGTACGGAACACCGATCATCGCCGCCTCCATTGGGCCGAGGTTCTCATCGGCATCCCTGGGGCTGATGTTCCATGTGGTGGGGACGACGCACTGGTACGAATCGATCTTGCCCTGTGCGCTGCGCGACACGAAGTGCGCGAGAGAGCCGCGCGGAACCTCGGTGGCGCCGTAGCCTTTGGTAGCGCCTGTAGGCGGCACCTTGTCGCGCCATGTGGATCCGGCGGCGGTGCTCAGGAGCGAGGCGGCCGAATTCCAGCCGGTGTTAGGATCGGTGACCTTACCACCGAGCAGCTGGACGAGCACAAGCGACTCGAGCGCGCGAGCACGTATGCGGTCCATGACCGAAAGGCCGCCCTTGAGACCGTAGACCCAGTTCGCGACCGCGCCGGTGATGACCGCCGAGTCCAGCCCGTATGCCGCGCCGGTGATCGAGCCGTCAACCGCTTCAAGCGCGGCGAGGATCGCGGCGTTGACCGTGTAGGTCGCGACCTGATTTGGAAGCGCGCCCGGGGCAAGCGAGAGCAGACCCTCGACCGCGGACTGCCACGGCGTGCCGTAGAAGTTGAAGTCGATGGTGAGCGTCGCGAGCCCGTCACGTACGCAAGCGACCGCGAGGTCGGCTGCGATCATCGCGGGAGCAAGGCCCGTGGTCGTGGTGGGCGGCGTGGTGGGCGTCGTGGCTGGATTGCCGACATGGTTGTACGTCTTCACATACGCATCGTAGCCGTCCACGCCAAGCGTGGCGCTGCCAAGCGTGTTGCGCAACGGCGTGCCATCGACCGGATAGAGTCCGCCGACCACAAGGCGAGCAAGCGGACCACCCTCGCACGGATAGCCGTTCCAGCGCGGCCCCTTGGAGTACGTGTACGCGTCGGCCTTGTCGCGCTGGGGCTTGGTGCGCCTGACATCGCCGGGGAACGCCTCTTCATCCGCATCATAGACGGCCGTATCGAGATCAGCGATCCCGTACCGCGCGTACTTGATGGTTTCTGTGAGGTTGTTCTCGACGCTAGACGCGCCACCATCGTCGCCGAGGAAGCGGTTGTACACGTCTTGCTTAGTGGTGACAGTGAAGGAGAGAGCCTCCGTCTCGCGGCCTTCAAGCGGCTTGGTGATCTTCACGCCGCCCGGTAGCTGAAGCTTTGCGCCCATGGTGAGGTTGTCAGCTTCGGGATACGCGCCCCACGACAGGAAGTTGCCGCAGCCAGCGCCGAAGCCGTAGTCGTTACCTTCGTAGTTACCTACGTCAGGCGCGGTGGCGGCGTTTGGTACGTTGTTGTTGTACTTGTTGTCGTAGTCGTCGTAGAGAGCCCCGAGAGCGAGAGCGAGCGGCACGTACTCCTTGACGATGAACTCGCGCACCTCGGCGGTCATCTTCTTGAACTTATCGAGCTTGCCGGAGAGGTTCTCCTGGCCATCGTTGGTGACACCCCCCGCGACAAAACACGATGTCATCGGCATGCGGCCTGCGAACAGCGCGCCTGCCTCGAGAGCAACGCGGCGGATGCGAAGCGCTTTGACGTACTGCGTCACTGCCGCGTCCCATAGGCCCGTGGAGAACCCGTTGGTGGACTTCGCGGGCAGGACACCATCGCTCGTAGACGTGCCGTCGTAATCGGTGTCAGACGGATTCAGCAGCTTCGTGTGATAAAAGCTGCTGTCAAAGAACGGGGTCCACGGCGGGGTCTTGGGTCCCTGAACGTAGTCGAGTGCTGTCAGGTGGTAGAAGTGCGTGATGCTCGACATGAGCATTTCGGCGGCGAGCACGATATTGCGGATGTGCACCGCCTTGGGCGGCACTCCGTAACCTGCGCTGTCGGGGCCGGCAAACGTGATGTGTCCTCGGCTGTACCCGAGCGCCGCGTCTGCCGTGTACGACGCCGTGAGTCCGTGCGGCACAGGGCACACGCCGCAAATCCGCTGCGTGAACGTGATCGCATCGTTCACATCACGGCCAAGCAGGAAGTTCTCGAATCCGCGCCACAGGTTGCCATGGACATCGGCACCGCTGACCTTGCCATCGGTGACAGTCAGTTTCACGCCAAGATGACCCTCGATGCGTGAGATCGGGTCGACTTCATAAACAGCCATCTAGTGTTCCCTCCTTTCTGAGTCCGTCCTACAACTTCACGAACGGAACGAAACTGTCCGGATAGCCCTTCTCGGTGCAGCCCATGCAGGGATGACCCGCACTCGTGCAGTGGCCGCCACGGAAGGCGCCGGGGTTCGTTGGGATCGAGTTGACCTCCGAGAGGCCGTACTCCCAGTCGCCACTGTTGTGCGGCTGCTGGGCGTTCCAGCCGTGCAAGCCGCAGAGCGATTTGACGCCGGGACCCTTGCAGCCGATCTTTTGCAGACATCCGGAGTCGCCCGGCTTTCTTGCGAACCTGCCCATCGACCAGTCGTTGAACCGCGGACAGTACGGGCTGTGGATGCTCGCCGGATACGCGTGCTTGAGCCGACGCGTGCTGTCGAGCGCGGCCGGGTTGGGCGAAAGTCCGTTCAGTACACCGAGAGCCCCGGGGTTCTCGATATCGACGAGCACAGCAACCACAGTCAGCACGAACCACCAGGGGTTGGTGGGACATCCGGGCACGTTGATGACCTTCTTGGTGTCGAAATCGCGAGCGTCTCCGCCGAGACTGAACAAGAAGTCCTCGACGCCCATTGCGTCGGTCTGCGAACGAGAGGTGTCAAAACCCGCCGCTCCTGAGTCGATCGGAGGCCTGCACCCTGGGAAGCCGCCGTACGTCGCACACTGACCGATCGGGATGATGATCGCGGCCTTCCTAGCGAGCGTTTCAACGACCGTGTCGATCCCAAGCTCGAAACCCGTGTAGGTTTGAGTCTGGGCGTTGTAACTGTAATTGTGCGACATGCCGATCGAGCACCACGGCACGTGACCCGAGGCATCGTTCCATGCGCCCCTGAAGTCCGTACGCTGTACCGAGCCCTCGACCACCAGCACGAACGGACGGTTCGGCGGAACGTTGGTCATGAAGTCCTTGAGCCACTGTGCGGCCAAGTCGCCGCCCATGTTCATGATGGTCTCATGGTAGTTCAGCTCGATCACGTCCACGAGCACGTCTTGGATGTTGGCTACTAGCGCGGACTCGGGAAGCCCAAGTGTGATATCCATGCCTGCGCCCGTGCCAAACTCGCCACCGTCGACATTGAGCCCCGCACCGTTGAAGGTACGCAGATCCGTCACGACCGACGCGCCGTTGCCACTGCCGCCGTTTGCGAGGTCGAGCGCGGCGAGTGTCGTGATGGACGTGCCCTCGACGGCTTTTCCGCGAACGTCTTCGAACAGACCAAGCAAGGATGTCGAACAGCCAGTGCACTCTGCGCCGTGAATCCAGACCACGGTGGGCTTACCCGACGCCGAGTTCCACTGCGTGGATCCCAGCGCGATCGCTTCGGTGATCCGCTGGACATCGACACTGCCAAACCCCGCGGCGGCAGCCAGCGCGCCCAAGCGGGCCACAAACTGTCGTCTGGTTATCGCCATGTTACCCTGCCCCCTTTCATCTTCTTTCCGCGTTGGAATCGATACGGTTGTGCGCGTCACGCGCGCTGCGCGCTACTCGGTCCCCCCTTCCGCGCCCATGTGGCGACAGGTGTCGCAGGAAACCCTGCCCACGCTAAAACCGCGTCGCGCGCACAAAGCGCCGACACGATTGACGTGTTGCGTGCGGTGAGGAACGCGTGGCGCACTCGGCAGGTCATGTGAGTCAGCGTTGTGGGCGCCGTGAATCCAAGCGCGCGAGTCGTGTATCGCGTGTGCATGCCGGTCCCTCGTACCCCTTCGATCTCCCGCTTCGCGAACAGGATGCCGGTCCCGTGCGTTCGCAAGCGGTCGAACCTGTTCGGCCGTATCCTGGTCGGATACGTTTTGTAACAATTGTTACATCGCGCATTGTACACCGGCCATTCACCCGGTGGCAAGCACTATTCTTCACTCACTATTTTTCGCTCACGGTGCGCACGATGTTCGGCTCACCGCCGCTCCTGCCGCTTCCCAAATCGCTCGATGTACGTCTCGCTGTCGATCGCGTCAATGTCGAGCGCGCGAGCCATCCTTCGCAGCTCGAGGTCTTCCGTGCAAAACACGCGTGCCCTCCGAGCGGTCGCAAGCAACGCGGCGGTCTCGTAGTCGACCTCAAGGCGTTCCGCGATCGCACGCGCATCGGCATCCGAGTGCTCGACAGGATGGAGCAGGTGCTCGAAGTGGATGTCCCCAGCACTCACGCCACGGTAGCTCTCGTAATCGGCCGGAGTAGCCATCCAGTACTTGCGGCCCCTGCCGTGCGCCATCTGGTCGACAAGCTCACCTTCGACCATCGCATCGATGAACTCCGCGGTCGCGAGGAAGCGCTTGCGGCGGGCGAGCAGCAGCAACGGCAGGAGGAGTAGCGGTGAAAGACACAGGAGCCAGTACGCCGGGACCTCTACCGCCGGCACCGGAGCGACCTCGGTCGGCCAGCCCCACACTTGGATGCGAGCGTTGGCCCCGTCGACAACGAAGATGCGGTTCATCTCATCGACCGAGACGTCGTTTGGATAGAAGAACTGGCCTTCAAGGAATCCGCGTGTGCCAAACGTGAGCAGCCTGCCGCCCTCGCCATCCCACAGCGTCACGTCGTGAGCGAGCGTGTCGGCCACCGCGAGAATGGTACGCGTGTCCTCCTCAGACAGCGGCCGGATCGCGTCGAACCCGCGCGGCAGGCCCTCCGTCGGCACGAGACGCAGCAGTTCACCGCCGAGCGTGTACGCCTTTAGCCGCCGATTGTTGCTGTCGGCGACCCACACCTCCTCGCCAACGACCTCAACGCCGTTGGGAAAGAAGAACAGCTCCGGCTGAGACCCGGATGCGTCGGATTGCCCCGCGGTCCCCACCGAGCGCTCGAACTTCCCGTCGGCATCAAAGATCATGAGCCGATGGCCGTTGAGGATCTCGGTCGCGTAGAGCCTGCCGTCGTTGTCGAAGTCGAGGGCGAGCGGTGCCCACTGAACATCGCCGGTCTCAAAATCCGGCAGCTCGGATTCGGGAAGCGCAGGGTCGAACTCCCCTTCGTAGGTCCCGTCCTTGGTGAAGATGGCGATCGACCGGTTGCGGCGATCGGTGATGTAGAGACGCCCGTCAGCGGGGTTCTCGGCGATGTAGAGCGGGGTTGTGAGCTCATCGGCACCAAACGTGCCCTGCAGCTCCCCTTCGGGGTTGAACTCGAAGACTTGACCCAGCCGCGCGTCGGTGACAAAGACGCGCGACCCATCGGCATAAACGCCGGTCGGACGCTCAAGCCTCGTATCACCAACGCCGCTAAACGAGTAGAGGTACTCCGGCGAGGTGAGCGTATCCTCGGCAACCGTGATGAAGGGCATGGCGAGACGCTTGGTCGCCTGGTAGTTGATGATTGTCGCCACTAGGATCACGAGAAACACGATCAGGATGGTGATGATCGCGATGAGCCGCTTGCGCCTTCTGGTCACCGCGCTACCTCTTCCCTCTTGTCGCTTTCACAGCCGTCACGTATCGCACCCTCACCCGTCACTCGCCGAGACGATCGAGCGCCTCGGCGTCTTGCGGCGCCATCACGAGGATCTCGCCCCACACTTCGCGCGCGTCGGTAAGCGATCCCCGCGCCTCAAGCACCCGCGCGTGGATGCGCACGTACTCCACGTTCGCCTCGTCAAGCACGCGCGCGATGAGCGCGGCCTCGAGCGCGCGTTCGAAATCGCGCTCGGCAAGCGCCGTGGCTGCGGTCGCCGCCCACTGGTCCGCGCTCCCAAGCGACACGAGCGCCTGGGCTGGCTCCTCTTGTTCGGGCGCGTTACGCGCCGCGAGCACGAGATGGGTGGCCGCGTTCACCCGGTCACCTTTCGCGAGGTAGACCTGGCCGAGCTCGTAGTGGGCTTGCGCAAATGTCGGGTCGAACACGAGCGCGTTTTCGAAGTTCTCGATCGCGCCAGCTGTTTCGTCCAACCCCTTGAGGGCCAGGCCGAGGTTCAAGTAGGTCACCGAGGAGTCGCGGCGTATCCGTAGCGCCTCCTTGAAGAATCCAGCCGCCTCGTCGAACCGCTTCTGGTTCAGCGCGATCTCACCGAGGTAGAAAAAGGCGAGCTCCCTGCGGTCACTCGCATCCTGGAACTCGATTCCCGTCGTGAGCTCGATGACCTTGAGGAAGTAGGGCTCTGCGGCGGAGTAGTCGCGCTGGGTCATCGACACGACGCCCATCATGAGGTGCGCGCCGGTGTGCTCCGGGTCGATCTCGAGCGCCGACTGCAGCTCACGCACCGCCTCGTCGTAACGGCCGGCGGCCGCGAGCGCCTCACCAAGCCGCACACGCAGCACAACGTCGCTGGGATTGGCGCGCATATCGGTGTACATGGCCTCGATTGCGCGCGCTGTGGGTGTGGCCGCCTGCTCGAGGACGCGAGCGTTCCAGATCGCGTACCCAAGGTAGGCACCTGACGCGATCACCGCGAGAGCGAGCGTTGCTGCCGCGATGATAAGCGCGACATCCGTGCGATTGCCGCCGGGAGCGCCCGGATCGGCAGCGATTCTGTTCTCCACGTGGAGACTCCATCCGTACGAGACGTGATGCCGGTCAAAGCGTCCCACTACGGCGCAGCGCCAAAGTGAGACAGACACTAGCGACTAAGGGGAGCCTGTGTCAATCCGCCACATCTCATCGTGGCCCGCCGATGCCGGCTGGACTGGCGTCTTCCGGCGCAGCCGAGCCGTCGCGCGCGGACGGACCCTTCGTATGGCAGCGGGCGCAGAGCTCCGCGCCCCGATACGGGGCGATGAGCGTGCTCCTGATGTCGAGCGCACCGTGACAGTCATAACACAAGCGCAGGTCATGGCCTATCTGCGCTCCCCCGGCCGCATGCCCGTTGTCCGGCCGGATCGCCCACGTCGCATGACACTCGTAGCAGCGGTACGGACGGCCCTTCGACTCCGCGACCTCGAAGTGCACCGCATGTTCCGCGAACGCCTTGTGGCGGATGCTCGTCGCTGGCTTCTGCGACATCTCATCGTGACACGGAACGCAGTTTGCCTCCACGAGGTCGAGTCTCTGCACCTGTTCGTGGTGGCAATCTTGACACCACTCCCGGTCCTTGTGGCAGACCGAGCAGTCGCTTTCCATGCCGTCCGGCGGCTCGTAGGCCGCGTGAGAGCGCAGCCACTCGCCGGGATGCGGCATCGGCGTCTGGTGGCACCGCTCGCACGACGGTGAGTCGTGACACGCCCAGCATGTCCCCGCACGGTCGAGGAAGCGGGGGCCGTGCTGAGAGAGCCACACCGCATCGGTGTGATCTTCGGGCACGATCCAGCGCGGCGGTGAACCATCCGCAAGCGGACGCTGCGCCCGGTGGCACGCCACGCAAAACGGGCTCTTGTGGCAGAGCGTGCAGTACGCCTCGTCCTCGGCGACCGCGCCACCATGGTCTCGCGCCTCGAACGCGGGCGTATGCGCGACGGGTTTCAGATCAAAAGCGGGCGTGTGGCACGCGATGCACTCCTCGGTCGCCACAAGACCCTGGCCCGCATGGTTCAAGCTGTGGCACCGATAGCAGTCGGCCATCGTATTCACGCGCGTACCCGTGGGGGTGTGCGGTGTTGAAGGATGGCAGCTCGCGCACTGATAGTCACGCTCGAGATGCACCTGGTGGACGAAGATGATCCGGCCCTCGGCGACAAACCGATCGATGTCCCGGTGGCAGTAGAGGCACTGTCCAGCGCTCACCGGAGCTCCGAGATCGATCGAGAGTTCCGGACGCGGCTCGGGCGCGGGAAGCAGTGGCAGGTACACCGGGTTGATCCGCGCCACCTCGGGTACGAGCTCGCGGTGGCAGGTGTCGCAATCGACGGGGGCCGCGTGACACATCACGCACGTGTTGGTCCCCTCGCGGCGCGCCTCTTCAGCGTGCGGTGCGAGCTCCCACTGTGCGGTATGCCCGTCTGGACGGAGGGCGGACGGATCCGTGTGGCACACGTCGCAGCCGTCTCGTGCGACCGTTCCAGCGACCTCGGCATGATACTGCCCATGGCAGCCAAAGCACGACTGCATCAAAGGCCGCTCAGTCCCCTCCGGGCCGTGCGGCATGCGCACGTGGCACGTAGCGCACGCCACAACGATGTGCGCGGCGTGCCGGAATCGCAGACCCGGGGTCTGAGAATCGGCGATCTGCGCATGGCACGGGGAACACTGCTCGGTGGTGACCGGCGCGCCGATATCGATAACGGGTCCTGTCGCGGCAGGCACACGCGTGGCCACAGCCACGAGGATCATGACGGCGAGACAGAACACAGCGGCCAACACGAGCGCCGCGCGCGATTGGACAGATGAGGAAACAGTACTTCTCACAGAATCGATCCAGACAGCGTCACGGGGCCGGTTCCGTTCGCGTCGGCAAACGTTGCGCACGTACAGCTAATGAGAGTAGTACCCCGGCACCACTGCGGTCAATTCAGCGGCTCTCTAGACTGGTCCTTCCGGCTACCCGTCGAGCCTGCTCTTGAGCACGTCATTGACCAATCCCGGGTTTGCCTGCCCACCGGTCTCGCGCATCACTTGACCCACAAAGAAGCCGAGAAGTCCGCTCTTGCCTGCCCGATACTGCTCGACCTGTCCCGCATGCGCCGCGAGCACCCGGTCAACAGTTGCCTCGATGACGGCGGTGTCTGAGACCTGTTTCACGCCCCGCAATTCGACGATCGCTCCCGGTGGCTCACCAGAGCTCGCCATCTCGGCGAACACGTCTTTTGCCTGCTTGCTCGAGATCTCGCCTTCGCACACGAGCCGAACAAGCTCGGCGACCATCGCAGGCGTCACGCGGCTGTCGCCCACCCCGATCCCCTCAGCGTTGAGGTGGCCTAGGAACTCATTGATCACTACGTTGCTCACCTGGCGAGCGCGCTCAGGCCCCGTGATCATCGTCGCTGCCTCGAAGAAGTCCGCGATGTCGAGATCGGAGGTGAGTACCGCAACATCGTGGGCAGGCACATCGAACATACGCATGAAGCGCGCCTTTCGGGCATCAGGTAGTTCGGGCAGCTTCTCGCGTACTTCCTCCACCCACGTGGGCGTGAACTCGAACGGAACCATGTCGGGTTCCGGGAAATAGCGGTAGTCGTGCGCCTCCTCCTTGGATCGCATGCCAGAGGTTCGCCGTGCGCCAGCATCCCAATGGCGCGTCTCTTGCACGACACTTCCCCCGCTCTCGAGCAACTCGGCCTGACGGACGATCTCGTAGGCGAGCGCGTCGTGCAGCGACTTGAACGAGTTCATGTTCTTTATCTCGGCTTTCGTGCCGAGCGCGTGTTGACCGCGGCGCCGGACGCTGACGTTGGCGTCGACACGCATGGAGCCCTCTTCCATGTTGCAGTCAGAGATGCCGAGCGTAAGCCAGATGAGCCGGAGTTTCTGGGCGAATCGGCGAGCCTCTTCTGGCGTGCGGATGTCCGGCTCGGTGACGAGTTCGATCAAGCCGGTGCCAGCGCGGTTGAAATCCGCGAGTGAGTGCGTGGCTCCGGCGATACGGCCTTCCGAGCCGCCCACGTGCACCATCTTGCCGGTGTCCTCTTCGAGGTGGATGCGCGTGATGCCAACGCGCGCGACGTAGTCACCCTGCCGGTCGGGCCGCGGCGAGGCGCCTGCGGTGGGCTCGATCTCGACATCAACGTGACCTTTGGAGCAAAACGGCAGGTCGTACTGGGAGATCTGGTAGTTTTTGGGCATATCCGGGTAGAAGTAGTTCTTCCGATGAAACTGGCTCCACGGAGCGATTTCGCATTGCGTCGCAAGTCCCGCGAGCACCGTCGCCTCGATCGCCGCGGCGTTTGGAACCGGAAGCGCTCCGGGCAACCCGAGGCAGACCGGACACACCCGGGTGTTGGGCTCGCCCCCAAAGGCGACGGGGCATCCGCAGAACATCTTGGTCGCAAGTGTCGTAAGCTCGGTGTGGATCTCCAGGCCGATGACGGCCTCCCACTCTGAGAGCACCTCTGTGAGACGGTCTGACGCCACGCTTAGCTCTCCTTCTTTATCCGGCACGGGCGCACCTCGTTAGGCGCACCACCTCGCGGTACTGTGCGATTCTACCCGAGGCGCGAGACTAAAATCCGGTCCCGTTGTAACTCCGCTGCGGGACAGGAACCTGCCTTGGTATCCGCACCGTGAACGTCGATCCCACTCCGAGTTCACTCACGATGTCGATGCTCCCGCCCAGGATATGCACAAGACGGCGCGAGATCGAAAGCCCTAGTCCGGTTCCTGAGGCACGCTCCGCCTCAGGGATCGACGTCCCCTGGAAGAACTCGTCCATCACGCGACTCATCTCGTCAGGCGGGATACCGTATCCCGTGTCGGTGATCGCGAACTCCACGTGTCGCGGATCCGGCTCCCGCACGCTCATCGTGACGCTCCCGCCCTCCGGCGTGAACTTGACCGCGTTGCCGGCGATGTTGATGAGGATTCTCTCAAGCAGATCCCGATCCGTGTAGAGATCCACAGCGTGCTCTGGCACCTCACGAGCGCAGTGCAACCCCTTTTCGTTGCTCATAGGACACACGATGTCGAACACCGTTGTAATGACGTCGGACGCGGAGAACTGCACCGCCCGGGGAATCGTCATCCCTGCGCGTGCCTTTGACAGATCGAGAAGATCGTTCACGAGCGCGAGTAACCGCTTGCCTGCCGCAGAGACGTGACGCAGCTGCGTCCGCTGCTCTTCGTTGACCGGGCCGGCAGATCCTGACTCCAGTATCCGGGCGAATCCGATGATGGAGTTGAGCGGAGTGCGCAACTCGTGACTCATGCTCGCGACGAAGCGCTCCTCGGCGTCGATCCTTTGGGCGAGTACGTTCCTGGCGTGTTGTTCGGTGTCACGCTGATGAGCGACTCGCCGCAGGATCACAAGCCCTTGCGCAAACGCCACGCTTACCGCAAGCACCGCAAGAGCACCCGCGATCGTGAGCGGAGCCGCTGAACGTAGCACCTGGGCGCGATCGACCGACATCACGATCGCCCACGGCGTACCGGCAACAAGCGCGGCGCCAGTCACTTGCCCACCGGGCTGGTCTGTGAGGCCGACCCCGGCATCGATAACCTCCGCGTCCATAGAACTCCACGGTCCTGGTAGTGCGAGCGCGGCATCGACTACCGGGTCGAGGTCGGCGTTCATGAGCGTCACCGCGACCGGTTCCCCACCGGGCTGCGGTACGAGAGGCACCGCCCACCGCATCGGACCAAGCTCGTCTTCGCTCATCATCACGTCGCTCCGGACAATCTCGGAGGAATCGAATGCGGCCTCGAGGAGCTTGGCTTCGGTATCAGGGCATCGCTCCGGTCTGCCCGCTACAAACAATACGGTTCCGTCGCGCGCGATGATCTGGACGCACGTGTAGCCGCGCGCCCGGACCTCGGCCTGAATCCTGTCCTGGAGAAGCGGGCCGATCGACTCGTCGCCCTCCAGATATGACGCGGTACGGACAGCGAACCCTCGCATCTGGGACACCGCGACCGCGTTCTCATCGAGGCGGTCGAGTTCGAATTCGATGAGCGATGCGGCGTATTCGGCGGAACGCTCGAGCACCACCCGTTCCCTCGCGATCTCGCGAGACACATAGACACCGTTGATCGCAACGAGCGCGCTGAGTGCCAGGCCGGTCATCACCGTCCATAGGGCGACGTAGAACAAGCGGCCCGAAGTCAACCGCGTGGCTATCGAGCGCCACCTCCCGGTCTGGCTCGCTTTGCGCACGCCAAATACACCCCCAGTCGCTCCTCTCTGACGAGCGGCGGCACCGGGTCAAACCCGGTGGCCGCCTCGAACGCCGCCGCCGCCCGTAATACGGTCGCCTCGGCAAAGTGGTCGCCGATGATCTGCAATCCGATCGGAAGCCCTTCTTTCGCGCTCAGCCCCGCTGGCACGCTAATCGCGCAGTTGCCCGCGAGATTCACCGGAATCGTGTAGACGTCAGAGAGGTACATCGCGACAAGGTCGTCGCTCTTCTCGCCTATCGCAAAGGCCACGGTGGGCGACGTTGGCGTAAGCAGCACATCGTAGCTCGTAAACGCATCAGCGAAATCACGCTTGATGAGCGTGCGCGCCCGCTGCGCCTGACCGTAGTAGGCATCGTAGTACCCGACTGAAAGCGCATACGTCCCAAGCATGATCCGGCGAAGAGACTCCGGGCCAAACCCCTCCGTGCGCGAGCGCATGTAGAGCTCAGAGACGTCCTTAGCGCCTTGAGCACGGTGCCCATACCGGATGCCGTCAAAACGCGCGAGATTCGAACTCGCCTCGGCGGGACCGATAATGTAGTACGCCGAGAGAGCGTGCGCCGCAGTGGGAAGCTCGACCTCTCCGACTTCCGCGCCGAGCGCTGCAAACGTTTCGGCGGCTTGACGGATCGCGGTTCGCACCTCATCGCTACAGCCCTCTGAGTCGAGCAGGTCTGTCGCGAGGCCCACGCGAAGTCCCGAGATACCCTCACCAAGCATCGCGGTGTACTCCTCAACCGGGCGCTTCACGCTCGTCGCATCCATCGGATCGGCACCCGCGATCACCTCGAGAGCGAGCGCCGCGTCGGCGACCGAGCGCGCGAACGGGCCGATCTGGTCGAGCGAGGAGGCAAACGCGACGCACCCGTAGCGCGAGACGCGGCCGTAGGTGGGCTTGAGCGCGACCGTGCCCGTGAGCGATCCAGGCTGACGGATCGACCCGCCGGTGTCTGAGCCGAGAGCTATAGTCGCCATCCCAGCAGCCACCGCCGCCGCACTACCTCCCGAGCTGCCGCCCGGAACGCGGTCGAGCCCCCACGGATTGCGGGTAGGCCCAAACGCCGAGTTCTCAGTTGAGGAACCAAACGCGAACTCATCCATGTTGCACTTGCCCACCGGCAGCGCGCCGGCGTCTAGAAGACGGCGGGCCGCTGTGCAATCGTAGACGCTCTCGTAGTCTTGAAGGATACGTGAGCTGCACGTCGTGCGGGTCCCGATGAGATTCATGTTGTCCTTGAAGGCAACCGGCACGCCCGCGAGCGGGGGCACCTGGGCTCCCGATGCGACAGCGGCGTCCACGCGCGCCGCCGCTTCATACGCAAGCTCAGGGGTGACCTGGTTGAACGCGTGCACATCGCCGTCGAGAGCGTCGATGCGGGAGAGGGCGGCGTCTGCCATCTCGCGAGCGGTGAAGACGCCTCCCGCGATGGCGTCGCGTATCTGGTTTGCGGTGATGCGTGACAGATCGATCACGCGTCATCCCCTCCGCCCACGATGCGAGGGATCACAAACGCGCCGCCTTCCTCGGCAGGCGCGTTGCGCAAAGCGGCATCGCGATCCAGGCCCGGGCGAACAACGTCATCGCGCGTCGAGTTCACAACATCGAGGGCGTGGGCGGTGGGCTCCACACCGGACAGTTCAAGCTGCTGGATCGTGCCGATGTGGTCCAGAATCGAGTTGAGGTCGTGGCCGAGCCATTCAACCTGGTCTTCTGTGAGCGACAATCGGGCGAGCCGCCCGATATGCCGCACATCCTCATCAGAAATCGCCATCGGGTGGTTCCTCCCGGTCGTACGCGGACACCTGCGGCGACACGACACGCCGGGGCATGGTGTTCGCACGCTATCACGATAATACCCCGCAGCTCGCCGGAGAGTGGCACTCGAGGTCGAATGAGTTCGCACGTCCCTCGCGCTGCGTGCCGCCTCTGACGTCACTCCCGTGTGCTATCGTATGCAACCGCAGACTGCAACAATTCATTCACCGAAGGGTTGCGACGCCTGGCGCCGGCATCGCCAGACACTTCGCCGGGGGCCTCGTATGTCATTTCGCGCCAATATCAAACGCGTCGTCGCCGCGCGCTTCCTCGCCCGCGCCGGGAGCGAGGCCGCATTCTTCATCGGCGTGTGGGGAAAGGCCGCCTACGAGCTCCAGGCCTCCGCCGCCCAGCTCGCACTCGTGATGCTTAGTCTCAGCATCGCGCTCATCGCTGGCGCCGCGATCGGTGGTGTGCTCGTCGACCGATTCGGGCCGCGAAACGTGCTCATCTACGCGCACATCGCGTTCGTGCCCGCCGCTCTCGCGATCGTGCTCGCCGATTCAATCCCCGCCCTCGCCGTCCTGGTGGGCATCTGGGGGTTCGCCGGCGCCCCGATACTCACAGCCGGAGCATCGTTCGCGCCCTTCATCGCCACAAGTGCCGAAGAGCTCAAGCGGGCCAACGCGCTCATCGAAGGCGCAGGGTCCGCGGCATTCGTGATCGGTCCAGCGATCGGCGCCCTTATCGCGACGTACGCGAACGTCGATCTTGTCTTCTACATCGACGCCGGCGCTTCAATCGCCGCCGCGATCATCGTCTGGAGCGTCTCGCTCGCTCCGCACACCCGGTCCAAGCGAACCGGAGGCGCGCTGGCCGAGATGACCCAAGGGATGCGCATCACCTACTCGATCGCAAGCGTGCGCTTCTACGTACTCATCGGCACGGCGGTCTGGCTCGGTTTTGGCGTGTTCGGCGCCTTAGAACCGCTCTTCTTCAGAGATGTCGTAGGCACCGGGGTCGAGACCATCGGGTGGATGAACTCGCTGCTCGGTCTCGGGTTCGTCGTGGGCGCGTTCGTGTTCGACCGGCTCCCTACGAGATCGGTCACCGCTCGCGGACTCACAGTCGCGGCTGGCGCTATCGGGACGAGCGCGGCTCTCTACGTGCTCACCCCCGAACTCGCGGTGATCGGTACAGGAGCGTTCCTGCTCGGCACGGTAGCGGGCATCTTCTCGCCACTCCAGCGGACCCTCATCCACCGAGACACCCCGCGCGAGTATCTTGGTCGCGTCATAGGAGCTAGCGAAGTGCATCATCGCGCAGGCGAGCTTGTGCCACTCGCGTTCGCGCCACTGCTTGCCGCGACTTTTGGCGTGCAGGCAACGCTCATCGCCGGCGGTGTGGCGATCATCGTTATCGCCGCGGCGGCGCTCATCCCGGCCGCGCGAATCGACCGCGGGCTGCCCCCGCGCGCCGTCGAGCTGAAAAGCGCGCGGGTGGGCACCGACGAGCCGTTCTCACCCAACCCGTAAGGCAGGACTAACCCTCGCCGGCCCGGCATCGGTTCCGGGAAGCTCGCCTGTCTCCAGCACACGCACGAGTTCAGCCTCGTCAAGTACCGGCACGCCGAGCGAGATGGCTTTGTCGTACTTGCTCCCGGCATCGGCTCCGGCGACCACGAACGACGTCTTTGCGCTCACCGATCCCGACACCTTCGCTCCGAGTCCCTTGAGCGCTGAAGCGGCCTCGTCGCGCGTGAATCGCTCGAGCGCGCCGGTGAGCACGAACGTCAGTCCGGCGAGTGTCTGCGGCCTCGCGGGTTCGCCCTCAGTTTCGGCGAGTCGCACGCCTCGGTCGCGGAGCCGCTCAATCAGAGCCCGGTTCCCTGGATTGCCAAAAAACGCCCGTATGCTCGAAGCTATCGCGGGACCCACACCATCGACACGCGCGATCGGATCCGAGGCGAGCGCGGCCGCGACACTCACTCCCCTTCCCGCCGGGAGCGGTGCGGCCTGCGCCGCCTCGATCAGCGCGTCGATCGTGCGGAACTCGGCTGCGATCACCTCGGCAAGAGCCGCACCGGTGTGCCGGATGCCAAGACCGAACAGCACACGCGCAAGTGGCCGCTCGCGAGAGATGTCGATCGCCCGGACGAGTTTGTCCGCCACGATCGGGCCGAGCGTGACCGGCGCGCCGTCCTTCTTCTCGCGCCCCATGTCGAGTGAAGCGAGCGTCTGTGCATCGAGCAGGTAGAAATCGCTCACGTCCGCCACGTGGCCGTGTTCGACGAGGCGCGCGATGATCTCGGCACCCATGCCGTCGATGTCCATCGCTCCTCGGCCCGCCCAATGCTCAAGGCGCTCGAGGCGCTGCGCGGGACACGCGACGTTGACACAGCGAGTTACCGCCTCGCCCTCGGGGCGCCACGCTTCATCCCCGCACGACGGGCACCTGACGGGCATCCGCCACGGCTCCGCTCCCTGAGGCCGGATTCCCAGAACCGGACCGACAACCTCAGGGATGACGTCTCCTGCCTTGCGGACGATGATCGTATCGCCGATGCGTACGTCCTTGCGCGCGATCTCATCGGCGTTGTGGAGTGTGGCGCGCGCGATAGTCGAGCCAGAAACCGTGACCGGGTCAAACTCGGCAAGGGGGGTGAGAGCGCCCGTGCGTCCAACCTGAACGCGAATGTCGCGCAAAACGGTGGTCTTCTCCTCGGGCGGGAACTTGAACGCTATCGCCCACCGGGGGGCCTTCGCGGTGTAGCCGAGCTCATCTTGCAGCGCGAATGAGTTGACCTTCACGACCACGCCGTCGATCTCGTACGCAAGCGCGTCGCGCTTCTGTGCCGCCGAAGCGCAAAACTCGTGGACCTCCTCGGCGGTCGAACACACGATGACATCGGGGTTGACGTGAAAGCCGGCCGTTCGCAACCAGCCGAGCGCCTCACTTTGCGACGCGAGTCCGAGGTCGCGCGGGTCTGCGACGTGATAGATGAATGTCGCAAGGTCGCGTGCGGCGGTCACGGCTGGATCCTTCTGCCGCACCGCACCGGCTGCGGCGTTGCGCGGATTGGCGAAAGGCGGTAACCCAGCGTCAGCATTCTGTTCGTTGATTCTCACGAAACTCGCGATGGGAAGGTACACCTCGCCGCGCACCTCGATCGTTCCGGGTGCCTCGGCGTGCAATCGAAGCGGCACGTCACGTATCGTGCGCACGTTTGCGGTCACATCCTCGCCCATCCGCCCGTCTCCGCGAGTCGCCGCCCGTACAAGCACCCCGTCACCGTACGTGAGCGAGAGCGAGGACCCGTCGATCTTAAGCTCACACACGTACGCGCACGGCCGCTCACCCACCGCGTCACGCACGCGTGCGAGCCACGAGTCGAGCTCGCCGAGATCCATCGCGTTGTCGAGAGAGTACATGCGGTGCGCGTGGGCAACCGGCGCGAACTGCGAATCTGGCGCCGCGCCGACCCGCTGGGTGGGCGAGTCGGAAGTGATGAGGTCAGGGTAGGCGGCCTCAATCTCCCCTAGCTCGCGCACGAGCGCGTCGTAGGCGGCGTCGCTTAGCTCGGGTGCGTCGAGCACGTAGTAGGCATGATTGTGGAGCGCGATCTCTTCGCGCAACGCCGCGGCCCGCGTTGCCGCCGCGTTTCGCTCGGCAGGCGCGCCGGGCATCTGGGCGACTACTCCTCGACCCTGAGACGCTGGACGTGTACCGGACCCACCTCGTAGACGACGACCTCCGGAGCGGACCGGTTGGGCCGCTCGGCCTCGTAGATCCAAACGTCGGTCAAGTGCACCTTGAAGTACGTCCCGCCCGGTGCCTCGACCGGCTCGACGGTAACCTGATCGGCGAGGTAGGCCCGCAACTCCGTCTCGACGTAGTAACGGAAGACCCGCGTCGCGTCGCGGTACTCGTTGTAGAGCGCGAGCCGTTTCTCGGCTTCATACATGTCCAGTTCGTCGATGCTGTCCATCATGCCCCTCACCGGCACGCCATGACGGCGCGCCATCTATCGATCTGTCACATCACCAATACCGCCCCGCACGGGGTTCGTACGTCATACGGCTATCTTCCCCGTGTGACGGGCAGGGTGCAAGCACGCTCGCCGGTTACGCAGCCGGTTACCTCACCGGCGTAGAGGCATATACTCTCTGTACGGGCCAACGACGAAGAGGGGCGACGCGATGCGCGAAATCCTTGCGATGTGCGTTCAGCTCGATACGCTGGCGGCGCGAACATACCGCTCTTTCAGCATGAACTGCCCCGATGCCGGACTCGCTGCCCTGTTTGAGAACCTCGCGCGCGAAGAAGAGACGCATGTCGCATGGTGGAGCGGCCTGCTCACCGCATGGGAACAGGGCCTCATCCCTGATGTCGTGTCCGATCCGGACGACTTGCTCGCCACCCTCTCACGCGTCCGGGACGACGTGCGCTCAGCAATTCCCGATGACGTTACCACCCTGTCTCCCGCCGAGATGCTCGACATCGCAGCCCACTTCGAGTTCTTCATGCTCGACTCAGTCTTCACCGAACTGCTCGAGCTCACGGAACCGGGGCGCACGGGCATCCACCGCGAAGCGTACTCACGTCACGTCGAACGGCTCATCGCCGCGATCGAACATTCGCGTGGCACGGACTCTCTCGCTCGATTTCTTGCGCGCGTGTTCAGGCGCGCGCTTCGTGACAACGTCGCGCTCGCCTCCTACGCGGTACGCGACACGCAGACCGGGCTGTACAACCGGCGTGGGTTTATCAGCCACCTCAAGCAGTGGGTCGCGTGGGCACACCGCTACGAACACCCTCTCACGGTGCTCCTCATCGACGTCGACCGCTTCAAAGACATCAACGACGTGCACGGACACGCGACCGGCGACGCCGCGCTCCTGTGTATCGCGAAGAACCTTCAATCCGCTACACGTGAAAGCGACCTCGTCGCACGCTACGGGGGCGACGAGTTTGCCATCGTCGCTCCGGAAGCCGATGTAGCGGAGTATCGCTTCCTTGCCGGCCGCATTCTTGACGCGGTCCGTACCTCGGTCTGTCACGGTGCTGGCGGCGAGCGGCTCGCACTGTCGGTGAGCATCGGCGGCGGCGTGCTGCTTCCCGGAAGCCCGCACACCGAGGACACCCTCGACTCCCTGCTCGCCGCTGCCGACGTAAGTCTCTACGCGGCGAAATCGGCGGGACGCGACCAGGCCGGAGCGGCAAACGTGCTCGACACGACCGCCGCTGCACCGTAGCGTCACGAACCCGGTAGTCAGCTGTTCTGATACAGCTCGTCGGCGTGGTAGCTCGAGCGCACGAACGGCGCCGAGGCGACCGCCGCAAACCCCATCGCGCGCGCCTCACGCGCGAGCCGCGTGAACACCTCCGGCTCGACGAACTCAGCCACGGGAAGGTGTGCCGGGCTCGGCCTCAGGTACTGGCCGAGGGTGAGCGTCTCGCACCCCGACGCGCGCAGGTCGCGCATCACGCCGAGCACCTCGTCGACGCTCTCGCCGAAGCCGAGCATGAGGCCAGATTTCGCGGGAGTGCGCGCAGCACCGGTCGCGCGATGGCGCCCCGCGGCACGTGCGAGCACCGCAAGCGAGCGGGCGTAGTCGGCACCGGGACGTACCTCGGGGTAGAGCCGCGGGACCGTCTCGACGTTGTGGTTGAAGACATCAGGGCCAGCGTCGATCACCTCGTCGACGCCCTCGAGCCTGCCGGCGAAATCGCTCGTGAGCACCTCGAGGGCCGCTTTGGGCACCGCGGCGCGCAACGCCTCGATCACCGCGACAAAGTGCGCCGCCCCGCCGTCGGGCAGATCATCGCGGGTCACCGACGTGACAACCACATGAACAAGCCCCATCCGCCGCGCCGCCTCGGCCACGCGCGCTGGCTCGTCAGCGTCGAGCGGCGCCGGCTCGCGCGTGTCGACCGCGCAAAAGCGGCAACCGCGCGTGCACGCGTCGCCCATGATGAGAAATGTCGCCGTCCCGCTCGCGTAGCACTCACCGCGGTTCGGACACTTGGCGCTCTGACAGACGGTTCGGAGCCTAAGCTCGCCGAGAAGCCCTTCGACCGCGGCCGCCTTACCGGGGGTGGCAAGCGGACGCTTGAGCCACGCGGGCATCCGCCTTGTGGCCGCGTCGTGACCGTGCCGGTAAGCGCGCGGCCTCATCGAGCGGTCCGCATCAGCAACCGCACTTCCTGGCGGCGTCAAGCGCGGCGAACCTGACGACCTCGCTCACCGTGGGGTGCGCGTGCACCGTCTCGGCAAGATCGCGCACTGAAAGCCCGTGACGCATCGCGACGGCTATCTCATGGATTATCTCAACAGCGTGCGGGCCAACTATCTGAGCGCCCACGATGCGGCCGGAACCCTCCTCGGCGACGATCTGCACGAAGCCCTCTGCCTCGCCCTCGCCGAGCGCCTTGCCGTTGGCGGCGAACTTCGCGACCGCCTGCACGGCGTTGATGTCGCGTTCCTTGGCACTGTCGCGCGAAGAACCTACCACCGCAACCTCAGGGAATGTGTAGACGCACGCGGGAATGCACTCGTAGCGCACACTCTCGAGGTGCGGCGCGGCACCCACAGTTTTTAGCTCGGCGACGGCGTTACGGGCCGCGACAACGCCCTCCTCCTCGGCGACGTGCGCGAGCATCATCCCGCCGATAAGGTCACCAATCGCCCAGACGCCAGCAACGCTCGTGCGGAAGAACTCGTCGACCTTCACGGCCGCGCGATCCATCTCGATGCCAGCCTCGGGATAGCCGAGATTTGCCGAGTTGGGCATGCGTCCCGGTGCCGACAGCACAACATCGGCCTCGAGCGTCTCGCCGCTGCGCAACGTCGCGGTCACACGATCGCCTTCCTGCGCAACACTCTCGACCGCGTTGCCGAGGAAGAAGCGCACACCCATCTCTTCGATAGCGGCCTGGATCGCCTTCACCACGCGCCGGTCGGTGCCGGGGAGCACTTGCTCCATAAGTTCGACCACCGTCACGTCCGAACCAAACGCCACGTACGCGCACGCGAACTCGAGCCCGATCACGCCGCCGCCCACGATGATGACCTCACGGGGAATCTCGCTAAGCGCGATCGCGTCGTCGCTCGTCCACACGCCAGACAGGTCGTGGTCGATCATCGGCAGGCGGAACGGGACAGACCCCGTCGCGAGGATGACCGCGTCGCCCTCGAAGCGCTCGGTCTGCGCACCACAGACAGGTCGCACCTCTACGGTGCGCGGCCCGGCGAGGCGGCCGTCGCCGTAAACGACACGCACCTTGAGCCGCTTCGCGCTTGCCTCGACCTGGCTCACGAGCTCGTCGACGACCGCTTCCTTGCGGGCCCGCAAGGACTCGACATCGACTGTGGCCACGCCGGGCACGGTGAGACCGAACTCGCCCGCGCGCGCGGTGTCGCGCACGATGTGCGCCGAACGAAGGATGGTCTTGGTGGGGATGCACCCCCGGTTCAGACACGTCCCGCCCAGGCGCTCTCTCTCAACAAGCACGACTTCGGCACCGAGCCGGGCCGCCTCGAACGCGGCGGCGTACCCGCCCGGCCCTCCACCTAGCACCACGATCCTCATCGAGTCCTCCTCGGCGATATCGCGCCCGTCTGCGTCCTGCGCATTCTAGCACCCGGACGCGCGCATTCGGTCGCGGCACAGTCGGCCCGTGGCCGCCCCATTTCATGGGTATAGAGTTTACGCGGGGCGGGTTCGCCGCCCCCGCCGCTATCCCACCGGAGATCGGAGGTCCTGCATGACAAGAGACATCTTGCGGGTGGACATGGGTAACCTGAGCGTGATCCGCGAGCCACTCCCCGATGCGTGGCACCGCTACGGCGGCCGCGCACTCACCGATGCGATCGTCTTCTCCGAAGTCCCGCCCGGGGCCGATCCGCTCGGACCGGACAACGTCTTAGTTTTCTCGCCCGGTCTGCTCGGCGGCACGAGTGCTCCTAACGGCGGGCGCCTGTCGGTCGGTGCGAAGAGCCCGCTCACCGGTGGCATCAAAGAGTCGAACGCGGGCGGGCAGGCGGGACACGCGCTCGCGCGCCTCGGCATCGCCGCGCTCGTCATAACGGGCAAGCCGGCCGCCAGCGCGGCACGCTACTGTCTCACGATCGAAGCGGACGGCACCGTTTCGATCAACGGGGCCGACGAGTGGACCGGACTCGGCAACTACGACCTCGCCGAGACGATCGCGGCAACCCGCCCTGAGGGCGACCGCTACGCTACGATCCAGATCGGACCAGCCGGCGAGATGGGCGCGAAGGCGTCCGGCATCGCGATTTCCGATCCCAAGGGCTACCCCAACCGCTTCGCCGGTCGGGGAGGACTCGGCGCGGTCATGGGAAGCAAGGGGCTCAAGGCGATCGTCATCTCCGACAAGGGCCTGCCGTACAAGGAACACGCCGACAAGGACGCGTTCCAGTCAGCGATGCGCCGGTTCGCCGCTGCCCTCAAAGAGCATGCGGTCACCGGCCAGGCGCTTCCCACCTACGGAACCAACGTGCTGACAAACATCCTCTCGGAAGCGGGAGGCCTGCCCACACGCAACTTCTCAGAAGGCTCGTTCGAAAAGGCCGATGACATTGGCGGCGAGCGCCAGCGTGAGATCATTCTTGCCCGCGGCGGCCACGAGCACCACGCGTGCCACACAGGCTGCACGATCCAGTGCTCGCGCTACTGGATGGACAAAGACGGCCACTACAAGACCAAGGGCCCAGAGTACGAGACCACGTGGTCGTTTGGGGCGAACTGCGGGATCGGCGACCTCGACGAGATCGCCGAGCTCGACCGCGCCTGCGGCGATCTCGGGCTCGACACCATTGAGATGGGTGCCACGATGGCGGTCTACATGGACTCCGGCGCAATCGCGTTCGGTGACGCCGACGCGGCGCTCAAGGCGCTCATGAGCGGCGCTGGCGACGGAGAGCCTGGTCGGGTGCTCTGGGACGGAGCGCTCGCGACGGGCGAGGCGTTTGGTGTGGCGCGCATCCCGGTTGTCAAGGGACAGGCGATGCCCGCGTACGACCCGCGCTCCGTCATGGGTATCGGTGTAACCTACGCGACCAGCACGCAAGGCGCCGACCACACTGCGGGCTACACCATCACCGCCAACATCCTCAAAGTGGGCGGCGACATCGACCCGCTTAAACCGGACGGTCAGGCGGAGCTCTCGAAGAACCTCCAGATCGCAACCGCGATGCTCGACAGCGTGGGGCTGTGCATCTTCGTCGCATTCGCCGTGCTCGACATCCCCGATGCGTTCACCGCGATACACGACATGGTACAAGCGCACACGGGTGATGCGTGGGACGCTGACGCGCTTATGCAGCTCGGCAAGGAAGCGCTCGTCTACGAGCGCCTCTTCAACGAACGAGCGGGGTTCACCGCCGCAGACGATCGCCTGCCGGGCTTCTTTAAGACGCAGCCGCTTCCGCCACACAACATTGTGTTCCAGGTGACCGACGAGGACCTCGACACGGTCTTTGCCTGGGTGCCCGAGACGGCTCGTGAGATGGGCCTTGCGTAGCACGTGCACCGACCGGGTGCGGCGCTCGAGCGTCGCACCCGGTCTCTCTCCCGCCCATCCGCGCTCCGAAGGGCTCACGTCACATGAAGGTCCACGTGGCACTGTTCGCGCACCTGTCGGCTTACCAGCCCGACGGTCTCGGAGGCCGCGCTCCCCGCGAGTTCGATCTGCCCGAAGGAACGACGGTCGCCGACGTGATCGCGCGCCTTGGACTGCCCAACGAGCCCCGCGTAGTGTTCGTGAACAGCCGACACGCAGACGACGGCGCGGCACTTTCCGACGGTGACCGGCTCGCCATCTTCCCGCCGGTGGCGGGGGGCTGACGTGCTCGACGACAACACCGCACCGGGTGGCTTTCCGATCGCCCACGACGACGAAAAGGCGCTCCGGCACCGGCTCGCGCACTCACACGTGGCGATCGTGGGCTGTGGCGGGCTCGGGAGCAACGCCGCCGTCATGCTCGTGCGCTCGGGGCTCGGCCGCGTCACGCTGATCGACTTCGATATCGTCGAAGAGGATAACCTCAACCGCCAGTACTTCTTTCGCGAGCACATCGGGATGCGAAAGACCGTCGCGCTTGCCGACGTACTACGCCGCATCATGCCAGATGTCGCTCTCACCATCGTCGATGAACGCATGACCGAGGAGAATTTGCTCGCCTCCGTCGATGGGGCCGACGTTGTCGTGGAGGCGGTCGACAGCGCCGAGACAAAAGCGATGATCGCGAACGTCGCCCTGCGCCACACGCCGCACATCCCGCTCGTAACCGCCTCGGGGCTCGCAGGGTTCGCGACCGCCAACGACGTGCTCACTGAACGAATCGCCGAGAACTTCTACCTTGTGGGCGACTTGCACAGCGACGTGCGCCACGGGTTGCCACTGCTGGCATCACGGGTGGCGATCGCCGCCGGGCACCAGGCGCACGCGGCCATTCGCATCCTTCTCGGTCACACGGAGCCCTGATGCGTGTGGGCTCGCGAAGCCGTCGGCTATGTCGTAAGCGAACGAGTCCAGCGTATCGCGGTTCAGGCGATACATAAGCGCGGTCCCCACGGCGTGTGACGAGATCAGCTGGGCCTCGCCGAGCACCTTTAGGTGCTGCGAGATCGTCGATTGGGCCAGCGGGAGTCCCGAGAACACCTCTTGGCCCCTGCATTCACCGTGTTCGGCGATGATCTGAAGGATGCGGATGCGCGCCGGGTGAGCGAGGGCGCGGCCGACACGAGCAAGTTGCTCTGCGTCGATGTCGCGTGTTCGTACATACGTGCACGGTGCTCGTCTATCGACGATGAACGAACAAGTATCGACACTCAAACCCTTTAATCGATCGATCGGGGTCGAGTCGACCAGGTCGCACGCGGCCACCAGATCGCACAGCGGGCGAGTGAGCGGGTGACTAAGATTGAGTCTGAAATACCTGGCACCTCCGCGCGCGCTCGAACTGATGAGTCCGATCCGCGACAGCTCGCGAAGTTCTGTGTGGAGCGCTCCCATACCGCCGCAGATGCCGCGCCCAAGCTCTCGCAGGTAAGGTTCGTGATCGGGATGTTTTGCGAAGCGCTCGATCAATAGCGCGCGAGTCTTCCGGCCTATGAAGTAGTGCAACCTGCCCGGATACGGCGGCCTGCCCATGAGTGCCCTGCCTCCTCAGTCGGCCATATCGCCGACGGCATCGGTACCGGGCGGTGCTCAATAACCCTCTGATTAGTTGGAACAATCGCTCCCACTTACTCGAGCGTTACCACGAGGACCCGGTGCCGCATGACTCAGGCGAACCCTATCGCGCGCCTCCAAACCAGGGCTATCCAGCGGTCAACCCGACAACCTACGAGAGACCGGCGCCGCCGAGGATCTCGGCTATCGCGTCGTCGACCCCGAGCGGCATGATGTGAACTCCGTGGGCAATCTCTCGTAACGCTCTAACCTGCTCGATGGCGAGCTCGATCGACTCGGCAAGAGGGTCTGATGCGCGCTCGATCCGCTCAGCAATGTGATCGGGCACCATGAGGCCGGCGAGCCGCTCGTTGATAAACTTCACGACACGGGGACTCTTGAGCAGCAATATCCCTGCAATGAGCTTGACCCCGGTGGGGCGCAGGTCGGCGGCGGAGCGGGCGAATTTGTCTATGTCGAAGACCGCTTGCGTCTGGAAGAACGCCGCGCCCGTCTCGATCTTGCGCAACGCTCGCTCGCGCTGGACGTCCCACGGCTCGGCCTCGAGAAACGCTGCTGCGCCCAGGTAAAAGCCGGTTCCTCCCGCTAGCTCGCGACCCTGCATGTCGTGGCCTTCGTTCATACCGCGGGCAACTGCGAGGAGCTGCGTTGAGTCAAGGTCAAAGACGCCCTTGGCCGCTGGGTAATCGCCGCCGCGAGGATCGTCGCCAGTGACCACGAGCAGATTCTCGAGCCCGAGCGTCCATGCGGCGAGCAGATCAGACTGGAGCGCAAGACGATTGCGGTCCCGGCAGGTCTGCTGAAAGATCGGTTCGAAGCCCATTTCAAGCACCGTTCGAGAGGCGGCCAGGCTCGAAAGATGCAGCGTCGCACCCTGATTGTCGGTCACGTTGAGCGCGTGGCACGACGGCCCGAGTACGGCGACCGACTTGCGCATGGCGGCCATGTCGGTACCGAGCGGCGGCGCGACCTCGCCGGTCACGACGAACTCGCCGCGCTCCAGGGCGTCGCGCAGGCGGCTCATCGGCGGCTCTTCCCGCGCTCGCCGCGCAGGTTCACGCTGCCAGGCTTGAGCTTCTTGCTGTGGTCCTTGGGAGCGAGCGCGCCAAAGCCAGAGCGGTCCTGCTCGACCAGGCGACGGCGGATGAGCACGTGCGTGCACTCGCGATCAGTCACGACCTCACACATACCGTCCCACATGCCGCCGCACGGACCGTTGAGCAGGCCCTTGGGGCACGTCGTAACGGGACAGATACCTGCAGTGAGGTCGAGTACGCACTCGCCACACATCTGACAACGCTCCTCGAACACGCCGTGACGCACGACGTTGCCAAGAAATGCGCTTTCAAGACCCGGGAAGACAGGTTTGGAGGTTGCGTCGGCGACAGTCTGGACACCCGCGCCACACGAAAGCACGAGCACCGCATCGGCCTCCCCGATGCCACCGGAGTGGCGTCGCGTTTCCAACCGCGTACCACCGGAGTGACAGGCAACTTCGCCTACCGCCCAGCCGGTAACCTCTCGGCCGGATTCCTTGAGGCGCACAATCGCGTTGCGGATTTCGTTCTCACCGCCAGTCCCGGCAATGGTGGCGCACTGACCGCATCCCATAATGAAGACGCGTTTCGCTTGCACCTCATCGAGGTTGGCGATGACGCGCTCCCACTCGCGTGGTCTGGTGATGATCATCTCGGCCCCTTCGACCCGAGCGCCTCGCTCACGAGCCGTACGCACCCCGGTGCGTCGTCTGAGTATCCCGCACCGACGCGAGCCGCCCACTCCCCGGTCACTACCGCGCCTCCCACCAGCACCGGCACACCGCCGTGGTGTGCGGCGATCAGGCGAACGGTCTCCTCCATCGCTCCAAGCGTCGTGGTCATGAGTGCCGAGAGACATACTGCGTCCGCCTCGGCGGCGGCCTCCAGGACCCTCTCGGGGGCCACGTCGACACCGAGATCGTTCACCGCAAATCCCTGGCTTTCGAGAAGCGACACGCAAATGTCTTTGCCGATGGAGTGGATGTCACCTTTGACGGTAGCAAACACGACACGTCCCGCAGGCTCGTCGCCGCCCTCGGGCAAGTAGGTCTTGACCCGCGCGACGGCGACTTTCATAGCCTCCGCGGCGACCATGAGCTGCGGTAAGAACACCTCACCCCTGCCAAACGAGTCACCGAGTGACTGCATCGCCGGCGTGAGGACCTCACCGATGAGCCGGTCGGGGGCGGTGCCGGACACGACAACCTCGTCAACGAGCGCCGGTGCCCCATCGATGTCGCCACGAGCGACCGCGACCGCAAGCCGCACAGCGGCGTCGGGGGCGGCGGTGCCGTCAGCGACGTCCGAGGCGCCATCCGCTGCGCCGGCGGCCTTATCGAGCGCGCTTGCAAGCGCCGCATCCCACGCGGCCCATGCATCGCCGTGGGCGTAAGCGTTCGAGCCGGCGGCGCGCGCGCTGTTCACGACATCGATCGCGCCACGCACAACCACGTCAGATGGATTGACAATAGCCGCATCGAGTCCAGCGACACCCGCGACCGTAGCGAAGGCGGCGTTGAGGACGGGACGGTCGGGCAGACCGTGACTCACGTTGCTCACTCCGAGGAGCGTCGAAATACCGAGCTTCTTGACAGCCTCCATCGCATCGACCGTCACGCGTGGAGCGCTCGTGTCGGTGGCTGCGGTCATCACGAGCGTGTCGGCAACAAGGTCGCGGTCGCGCATGCCGAGCGCGTGGGCGCGCGCGCGAATGCGCTCGACGATGCGCACGCGTCCCTCGGCGGTCGGCGGGATCCCGTCATCGTCGAGCGCAAGCGCGACCACGGCCGCGCCGTAGCGGGCCGCGAGCGGAAGAACGGTGCCGAGGGAATCCTCGGCACCGTTCACGGAGTTCACGAGGGCGCGGCCGGGGTAGGCGCTCAGCGCCGCCTCGAGAGCCGCCGCATCCGTCGTATCAAGCACGAGCGGCACGTCGGCGGTGCCCGAGAGCGCGAGCACGGCGGCGCTGAGCGCCTCGCGCGCGTCAACATCCGCGGCCCCTACGTTCACGTCGAGTGCGTCGGCACCAGCAGCCTGCTGCTCGGCCGCGTAGGCGCGCACGACCGACATCGAGCCTGCGGCCAACGAGTGTGCGAGCTCCGGCTTGCCGGTGGGGTTAATGCGCTCGCCGATCACCGCGACAGGCCCGCCTGCGCCGATGATCGCAAGCCCGCGCGGTCCGGCGAGCACTGTTCCGGGTAGCCCGGTGCGACCCGATCGCACAGGCACGCTCTTGGCAAAGTCCGCGATCGCGCCGGTAAACGACGGCGTCGACCCGCAACACGAGCCCACGAGCGAGGCCCCTGCCTCTACGAAGCGCGCGGCGAACAGCCCCATTTCATCGGCGGTGCCGGGAAAGACCGTCACACCGTCGGCGAGGGTTGGCATCCCGGCGTTGGGCTGCGCAATGATCGGCAGGGCCGTCGTCGCAGCCATCACCTCGACGATCGGCAACATCTGTGCGGGCCCAAGACCGCAGTTCACTCCAACCGCGTCGGCGCCTGCGGCTTCGAGCACTACCGCTGCGACCTCGGGGCCGGTTCCTGAAAGATCCATGACTCCGCCCGCACTGAACGTCACGGTCACCAGCACCGGAAGATCGCACACGCTGCGCGCGGCAAGCACAGCGCATCGGGCCTCAGCTATGTCGGTCATCGTCTCGATGAGGATGGCGTCGGGCTTCTCGGCAGCCAAAGCGGCGATCTGCTCGGCGAATATCTCGAAAACCTCATCGAAGACGGCCCGCCCGAGCGGTTCGAGCACGAGTCCTGTAGGGCCCACGTCGGCTAGCACATGCTGCGCACCGGACTCGCGCGCGAGTCGCACGGAAGCGCGGTTCAACCCCTCCACCTGGTCCGCAAGGCCATACTCGGCAAGTTTCGCCCGCGATCCGCCAAAAGAGTTCGTAGTCACGCACTCCGCGCCGGTGATGACGTACGCACTGTGGATATCACGCACGATTTCCGGTGCCGTCACGTTGAGTTGGACCGGACACTGCTCTGCGGGGATCCCAAAGCGCTGCAGCATGGTGCCAAACCCGCCGTCGATCACGAGCACGTCTCTTCCGAGCCTCATCGAGATGTCAGGCATTCCTGGTCTACCTCCGGGTCAACAAGCCGAGCGTGGTCGCCACTGGTGGTCGCCACGGGTGGTCGCGCTGGCACGCATGCTCACGTGCCCAGACTACTCGACGATGATGGCACCTTTCTTTCCATCCCCGCCACACACGATGTCGTACGTGCCCGGCTGCAACGCCGGCAACTTCACCGTCGCACCGGAAGAGATGTCCTCGGCGACTCCTAGTTGCGGGAACTTGATGTTGGTCCGGCAATCGGTGGCCGGACCGAAGGCAAGCTCAAGTGGCACGCCCGCTTTGGCGAGGATGTATGCCGGCTCGAAGCCTTGCTTGTCGACGATACCGATACGCTGGACGGCGCCGTCCGCGGCGAGCTCCATCGGCGTGGCGTCAGCGGAAGTGACCGCAAGGTAGCGCGATGCGATCAACTCGGCGCGGATAGAATCCTCGGACACAACCGTTGAGTCGTACGCAACGTTCAACACGAGGCCCTCAGGATCGAGCGTGGCCGTGCCGACCCCTTCAATGCCCATGAGCGCCTCGAACATGTGCACAGACTCATGCTGAATGTCGCTACCCTCAAGCAGGCGGACCGGAAAATCGGCCGAGGTGTCGGTTTCCGCGTTGGTCATGACTCTAGAGATGGCGGCATCCGGTTGCTTCACGCTCTCTGGCGTGCCCGGGTCAGCCACAAGCATGACGATGACGCCGACGAGGGCTGCCGCTATCGCAACAAGGACGGGCACATGCAGTTGTTTCGGGAACATCGGAGCCCTCTCCGGCTCGGTAACTGGTCTCGTACGGGGCACGCGCGGACAGGGTCCATCCTGTGGATTCTGGGGATAGTGTGGATAAGCCCCCCGTTCGAACCAGTCTAGCGGCGATAGCGACCGCTTGTCATCTCGCTGCAACAAATTTGCGCAGATCCGTTGTATCTGTCGCGTGATGGCGCATAATCCTAATTGCGAGGTCGTTGAAGAACTCGAATGGGCCTGAAGCCGCAAGGACGATGGTTCGCTCGGGGAAATCGGCGGCCTCGCCTCGTATTGCGAAAAATCCCCACCGTACCCGAAGTTCATGACCGCGGCACGGACACCCGGCTACTCAACGCACGTGCGCCTCACGAGGTCCTCGTCTGAGACAAGCGTGAACGCCTCTTCGACCTGGACGCGTGCGTAAAACGCGCACTTCCGGCAGACGTGGATCTTTATCTCGTACGGCCCGGCAGAAGAGCCGTCGCAGTACGTCCCCTCGATCACCCAGCATGCGCGCCCTGCGGCAACTCCCTCGTGCACTCCAGCGAGCGCTTCACACGCCGACGCGGGACACCGTGCCCCCTCGCGGGATCGAGGTCCGCCTGGACCCCTTCCGCACCCCTGATATTCCCAGCAGTTGAGCTTGCCGTTTTCCATCGAGCGGGATGGTCCTCTCCTCAGGCGATCATCAAGAGAGACCCACCTTCGTGAGCCGCCCTTAGCTTAGCTAAGGTTGTGCCAATCGGAATGGATGCCACGACGCCCGGAAAGGGGCCGACCCGGGGTGTGGCGCCCGGGCCGGAAGGGAGAGCGATGCGCGGTAGGCATGGCACCAGCTCCGCTCCCACGGTAACGCGCATCGCAAGAGCAGTGGTGAAATCCGCGCTACCTGTCTGTTACATGCCTGTTGCATCTTGGTCCAGGTTTCGGGATGCATCTTCGCCCCACACAGGAGTATGCTGTGCCGATTGGCATCCGCGCTCTGCGCTCTCTCGGGCATCGAAAGGACCACCCGTGCCGCGAGTACCGCTCACCAAACTCATCGCTGCCTTCGCAGCCCTTTACATAGTTTGGGGCTCCACATACCTCGCGATTCGCATCGGGCTTGAACACGACATGCCGCCTACGCTGTTTACCGGAGTGCGCCTCGCGGCCGCCGGCGCCATCCTGCTTGCATTCGCGCGCCTGCGCGGCTGGCGCCTCAACCTCTCCGCGCACGACCTGAAGACCCTCACAATCGTAGGCATCTTCCTGCTATGCGGCGGCATGTATTTCACCGTGCTCGCCGAAATGTACATCCCGTCGAGCCTCTCGGCGCTCATCGTCGCGGTCGTGCCGCTATGGGTAGCCGGCGCCGAGTGGCTGCTTCGCGGCTTCGAGCGTCCCACGGGACGCGGGATCGCCGGTCTCGTCATCGGCTTTATCGGTCTTGGCGTGCTCATGTGGCCGCGCATCACGGGCCTCCACGGATCAAGCGCCGAGTGGATCGGGGTCGCGCTGCAGGTGTTCGCGACCCTGTTGTGGACCACCGGCTCGCTCATCTCCAAGCGCCGCCCGGTCAAAGTCAACGCTATCGTCGCCACCGGATACGAACTCGCGATCGCCGGAATTCTCCTTACCGCGCTCGGGATCGTCCTGGGTGAAGCGCCCCTGATGGCAGCTGTAACGCCCACAGGCATGTGGGTGCTCGCATACCTCACCGTCTTTGGGTCGTGCATCGCGTTCACCGCGTTCGTGTGGTTGCTGGCAAACGTGCCCACTTCGAAGGTCATGACGTACACCTACGTCAACCCTGTCGTCGCGGTATTCCTCGGATGGGCGGCCGGAGTACTCGGCGTCATAGCGACACCCGAACCGGTTGACGCATGGGTAATCGCTGGCATGACGATTATCGTCGTCGGCGTCGCGCTCACTACGACCGCACCCACGCGCGCGTCCGCACACGCTTCCACGCCATCTCCACAACCGATTCACGCCTCCTACGCCACCGCAGGAGATACTCGTAAGCAACCATAGAAGTGATAAAGCAGACGTACCCCCCCCCTCTTCTGAGAACAGGCCTCCGACCCCCCGGGGGCCTGTTCTCGTTGCGCGACCCACCTTCACGTAATTGCGGGTACTATCTAACCGCCCACCCGCCTTCCGAGGAGTCACGTGTCGACAGCACTCTTGCGCGCACTGCGCTTCATGCACGCGTACCGGCTCACTGCCGCGCTTGCCGTCCTCACCGTCCTCGCGGCCTCAGGCGCGGGACTCGTTTCCCCGCAGATCGTACGCCTCATCATCGACCGCGGCATCGCCGAGGGTGACATGACCTTCATCGCGAAAGCCGCGGGCGGACTCGTGCTGGCGGCGCTCCTTGGCGGGATCGCTACATTCCTCCAAGGATTCCTCTCGGCCAAAGTGAGCCACGGAGTCGCGTTCGACATGCGTAACGCCATCTTCGAAAAGCTTCAGCGACTCTCGTTTTCCTACCACGACCGGGCAAGCACCGGTCAGCTCATCACCCGCGTGACGAGCGACGTCGACCTTGTGCGCGAGTTTGTCGGCGGAGGCCTCGTGCAGGCGGTATCGGCGGTGCTCCTGCTCATCGGCGCGATCGTCCTCCTGCTCGCAATGGACACCGTCCTCGCACTCATCGCTTTTCTCACCCTGCCCGCTACGCTCGCGGTTCTCCTGCTGTTCGTAAGGCGTCTCGGTCCGATGTTCCGGGAGTTCCAGGTGCGGCTCTCGGCGCTCAACACTGTGCTGCAAGAAAACGTCGCCGGCGTACGCGTGGTCCGGGCATTCGCGCAAGAGGAGCACGAGGCCACACGCTACCGCGCCGCCGATGATGCTCTCCTCGAACAGGCGCTCACTGTGCGCCGCACCGTCGCCGACGCCTTCCCGCTCCTGTTCAGCATCGGCACGATGGGTGTCGGACTCGTCACCGTGGCCGGAGCGGCGCGCATTATCGATGGCTCGCTTACCGTAGGCGAGCTAGTCGCATTCACGAGCTACCTCTTCCTGCTCCTCCAGCCACTGTTCATTCTCGGCTTCGGAGCGCAGCAGATCGCCCGTGCGAGCGCGAGCGCCGAACGCCTCTTTGAAGTCCTCGATTCCCCTATTGACGTGGCCGAGAAACCCGGCGCGCTCGTGCTGCCGGATCCGGTCGGGCGGATCGAGTTTCGCGACGTGCATCTGCGCTATCCGGGCGATACGCGCGAGACTCTCTCGGGGGTGAGCTTCTTCGCCGAACCGGACACGGTGGTAGCGATCGTGGGCGCGACCGGATCCGGGAAGACGAGTCTCGTAAACCTCGTTCCGCGCTTCTACGACGTCACCGGCGGTGCGGTGCTCATCGACGGACGCGACGTGCGTGACGTGACGCTTGCGAGCCTGCGTAGCCGCATCGGCGTCGTCATGCAAGACTCGGTGCTCTTCTCGGGGTCGGTCCGGGACAACATCGCATACGGGCTGCCAACCGCAGATGACGCACGGATCGAAACCGCCGCGCGCGCGGCACAGGCGCACGCGTTCATCACAGCGCTTCCGGACGGCTACCACACCCGCGTGGGGGAACGGGGCATCAAGCTTTCAGGCGGTCAGCGTCAGCGCATCGCGATTGCCCGTGCGCTCATGATCGACCCGCGCATTCTCATCATGGACGACTCGACGTCGAGCGTAGACGCCGAGACGGAAGCCGCACTCCGCGCAAACTTGGACGAACTCATGGAGGGCCGCACGGTCTTCGTGGTCGCTCAGCGGCTGTCCACGGTGCGCCGAGCCGACCTCATCGTCGTGCTCGAAAACGGTCGCGTCACGGAGACCGGCACCCACTCCGAACTCCTAGCGACGAGCTGCGCATACGCCGAGATCGCCGCGAGCCAGCTCGCAGGCGCCGAGCGAGCCGACCGCTCGGCAATGGCGGGTGATGCGTGATGCCACACGGCACCTCGCTGCGCTCAATAGCCAAGTCCGAAAAGCCGCGCTCGACGCAGGAAGCGGTGCGCCGACTCCTGCGCTATCTTGTGCCGTACCGCCGCGACGCCGCGCTCTCAATCGTGTGGCTTGTCGTTGCATCCGCTGCGCTGGCCGCGCAACCGGGCCTTACCGGGCTGATTATCGATACCGCGCTCAACGCCGCCGAGACGGGCGGCGATGCCAGCGTACTCGCACTCCCTGGTGCGCTCTTGCTCGCGGCCGCGGCCGTCGGCTGGTGGGCACAGCGTGCACAGATCCTCCTGATGGGCGCCGCTGGACAGCGGGCGCTCTTCGACCTGCGCGAAGAGGTCTTCTCGACGGTACAGCGGCTCTCTGTGTCCTTCTTCGAAACGGTCGAGTCAGGCGACCTCATGAGCCGCCTCATCAACGATGTCGAGCAGGTCAACTCATTTCTTTCGCAGAGCTTCCGACGTGTGCTCGGAGCGGGCCTCGGACTCGTCGCGACCCTGACGGGCATGCTTATCGTCGACTGGCGGCTGGCACTCGCCACGCTCGTGGCCGTTCCGGTGATGCTCGGCACGACGCGCCTGTTTGGCACGATCGCGCGGCGGGCCTTCCGTCGGCGCCAGGAGGCGATCGGTGACGTCTCTTCGACACTCGCCGAAGAGCTTGCGGGCATCCGCGTCGCGCAAGCGTTCAACCGCACCGAGTCAGACCGCGGGATGTTCGCGGAGCGAAACGCCGCCAACCGCGACGCCAATATCGCCGCATCCGCGGTCTCCTCGGCGTTCCCTCCCACACTCGAGGTGATCTCAGCCACGGCAACGGCGATCGTCGCGACTGTTGGCGGCTGGCTCGCGTTGGGTGACCTCGTGACAATCGGCGTGGTCGTCGCGTTTTTTGGCTACTCGCGCTCGTTCTTCAACGCCATCAGCCAGCTCTCCAGCCTCTATGCCGAGACGCACTCCGCGCTCGCAGGAGCGGAGCGAGTGTTCGACCTGCTAGACACAGAGACGACCGTCGCCGACGCCCCGGACGCGCTTGTGCTCGGCCGCATAGCGGGGCGCATCGAGTTGCGCGGCGTGTGCTTCTCCTACGACTCCGGCCCACAAGTGCTCCATGACATCGACCTGTTGGTGGAACCAGGTGCCACGGTCGCCATCGTGGGAGCGACTGGAGCGGGCAAGACGACCCTCGTAAATCTCGTACCCCGCTTCTACGACCCCACCTGCGGTTCCGTCTTGATCGACGGTCACGACGTACGCTCGGTCACAATGCGCTCGCTTCGCCGCAATCTCGGCATCGTACTGCAGGATCCCTTCCTGTTTGCCGGCACGATCGCCGAGAACATCCGCTACGGCAAGCATGGCGCCTCCGACGCCGAAGTTCAGGCGGCAGCCCGTGCCGCGCGAATACTCGATCTCGCCGATCGCCTCCCTGACGGGCTCAACACCGAGGTGACCGAGCGAGGCGGCACACTTTCGACAGGACAGCGGCAACTGATCGCGTTCGCTCGCGCCATACTCGCCGATCCGGCCATCCTAATCCTCGACGAAGCGACTTCTTCGGTCGACACGCGCACAGAGACGCTCATCCAGTCGGCTCTCAGCGAACTCCTCACCGGGCGTACCGCGCTCATCATCGCTCACCGCCTGTCCACCGTGCGCGACGCGGACCGGATCATCGTGATCGACAGCGGCGCCATCGTCGAAGACGGCACGTATACCGACCTCCTCGCGTTAGACGGTGTCTTCGCGCGTCTCCATCGGAGCCAGTTCAGCTGATAATGAGACCTCGATTCATGATTGAGGTTCTGTTATGCCGTCTCACCAGGGGTTATATCCCAAACCCTCAAGTACCACTTGATCTAGACTCATCATCCTAACCCCTAGTTTTAGCCACTTGCATCCCTATACGTTCTGTCCTATACTTGCGTTGTCCTATATGGCGTTACGGCGGGACGAACCATGTCGCTCGAATACGCGATCCTCGGATTCCTCCGTGAGCGGCCCATGACCGGCTACGAGCTCAAGACCGCCTGCTTCGACGTGTCCGCCTCCCACTTCTGGACGGCTGACCAGTCGCAGATCTACCGCACCCTCGACCGGCTGGAAGACCGTGCTCAGGTCTCAGTCAAACGGCAGCGCCAGCGCTCACGGCCCGACCGGCTTATCTACTCGATCACCGCCAGCGGCGCCCGCGATCTCGACACTTGGATCACGCGAGCAGAGCCTCCCCCTCCCGTCCGCGACCCTTTCCTTGTCCGGCTCCGCTTCGCAGAGCATCTCACCGAAGCGGACCTGCTTGGCGTATTGCACGCCCGCCGGGAAACCCTGCAGCAGCGTCTCGAAACGCTAAGGAAACGCGCGAGCGCCTCAACCGTTCATGGTCCCCACGAGCCTGTTGGCCACGCGTCGGTCCTCAGCCGCTTGTCACTCGACGCCGCAATGGCGCGTCTTAGAGCCGAGATCGACTGGATCGACGATTCGGTCGAGATGCTCGCTACTACGTTCGAACAGGAACGAGTGCTCGAGCCGGGCGCACAGGGCCGCTTGTTCGCACCCAAGACCAGCACGCCGGAAGGAGGAGCGCGATGAAGATCATCGCAATCGACACAAGCAGGCGACGGGGCGCCGTGAGCCGCTCGGTCGAGACTGCCGCTACGGCGGCAGAGGCCGCAGGGGCCGTGGTGGAACGGGTGCGCCTTGCGGAACTCGACATTCGCACGTGCACTGGGTGCGGGATGTGCAAGGTCGCCGGATGGTGCAAGATCGAAGACGACCTGAGACACCTCGCGTTACTTATAGACTCCGCCCAGGGTGTGATCATCGGCACTCCATCGTACTTCCGGAGGCCCGAAGAAGTGACATCGGCCCTGCTCGACCGTATTGGCCGCTACTTCGCCGATTCTGGACAATTGCGACTCCCAGGGATGAGCCCGCGGGAGATCGCGCCACGCCCCGTGGCCGCAAATACCCGGCGGGCGGTCATCATCACCGCGTGTTCAGCGCCCGAGCCGCTCGCGACGTTCTTCGGTTACACCACAGGCCCGGTGCGTCACCTGCGCGGCGCATTAGGCGCCGGCGGCATTCGGACCATCGGTTCACTCGCCGTCACGGGCACATGGCGTCAAGCCAAGACACCGGAACCGGAACGCGATACCGCGCGTTCGCTAGGACGGATTCTCGCGGGAAAGATCTAAGACGCCGCACACCGATCCTCGAGCATGCCCGGTCCCACTACTACCGCTCGAGCAGCATCTCCATGACACTGTGCCCAGGATCAACGACAAGACCTGTCTCGCCAGCCGCGAACTCATCGTACGTATTGGCCGCAACTCGCTTCACACCCGGGCCCCATAGCACGAACGGGACTGGCTCACCCACGTGAGTTTTGATCTCAATTGGCGTGGGATGATCAGGCATCGCAAGGATGCGCAGGTCACCGTTGGCGCTTGCCATGACGCGGCTGACGATCTTTGCGTCGATCGCCTCAATCGCGGCTATCTTGGCGGCGGCATCGCCAGCATGTCCCGCCTCATCCGGCGACTCGACGTGGACCACCACCAGGTCGTGTGAGTCGAGCGCCAGGAGCGCGCCTTCCGCCTGCGCGGCGTAGTCTGTGTCGGGGCCGTCCGTCACGCCGACGATCGCGAGCCGCTCGATGCCGAGAAGAACCGCGAGTCCGTTGAGCAGGTCGACACCGGAAGTCATGGCGGCGCGCACGCCGTAGCGCGCAGAGAAGGACGCGAGCCCAGCCGGCGCCTCACCAGGCCAGAACGGCCAGACATCCGTAGGCGCGAGACCCTGTTCGGCTCGCCGCGCCCTGACCGCGCTAGCGGCGACCACCGGACGGGCGCGCTCCATGTAGTCGATCACGAGTTCAGCACCCGCTCCGGCAGGCGCATGGTCGGCCCAGGGTTTGTCCGAGATGTCGTGGGGCGGAGTGTAGCGGCACGCCAGCAACTCCTTGTGCCCTTTGACCACGAGGATGTGCCGGTAAGCGATCCCAGGATACAAACGGGTGACGCCGTCATCGAGCACGGCCGCGATCTCTCCAACGAGCTCGCGCGAGTCACACGTGGGAATGTGGCCCGCCGAGTAGCTCGCCATAAGGCCATCATCGAGTGTCACAAGGTTGAGACGCAGCGCCACCTCATCCGGCGCGAGATTGATGCCCATACTCGCAGCCTCGATCGCACCGCGTCCCACATAGTTTGAGATCGGATCGTAGCCAAGGATCGACGTGCACGCAGCCGACGACGACGGCTCCGCTCCTTCTGGCACCGTCTGCGCAAGCCCCACAGCGCCTTCTCGGCAAAGCCGGTCAAGGTGCGGCGTCGAGGCGGCCTGAAGACTCGTCCGTCCGCCGTACTCGGGCATCGGCCAGCCCGCGGCGCCATCCAAAATGATCACGCAGTACCGCACACGTATCCCTCCCCGCTCGGGTACGAATCAAAGCGTACACCATCGTCCTGACATCGCGCGCGGTCCGCGACACCGGAACCCGCAACCGCTAGACCGCCGCCAGCCACATGGAGGACCCGCATGACCGCTGATACCGCCAGTGAACCGGTTCTCACCGGTGCCCGCGTCACGCTTCGCCCTGCGACCGCGACCGATGCGGGTCTCCTCTCGGCGGCCATCGCCACCGACGAAACCACATCACCCTGGTGGGGAACGGATCCCGACAAGGTGAGACGCTGGCTTACCGAGGATGGTTCTCACGTCTTCGCCATCGTGTTCGCTGACACGCTCGCCGGTGTGATCATGTACACCGAAGAAAACGACCCCGACTACCGCTTCGCCGCGATCGACATCGCCGTGCTTTCGCCCTACTCGGGCCGAGGCCTCGGCCCGGACGCGCTTCGCACGCTCGCACGCTACCTGTTTGAGACACGCGGCCATCACCGTATCCAGATCGATCCGACCGCCAAGAACGCGCGTGCCATCCGTGCATATGCGAAGGTCGGGTTCCAGCCGGTTGGCATCTTGCGACGTTACGAGAAAAGCCCCGACGGCGAATGGCGCGACGGACTTCTGATGGACCTTCTCGCCGAGGATCTCACCGGCGAGTTCTCGGAGTAGACACCACGCCAGCCTGGCCGAGCCACCAGTGCCCAACCCGCCAGGCTCTCAGGTATCATGCTCGCATGAGACGAGAGACAACGTACCACGACACCCGCGGCGCAGACACGTCGCACCCCGCCTTTACCGACGTCATCGTCGCCGGCATCGCGCCCGGAGGCGGTCTGTACATCCCCGACGAGCTGCCCGCGCTCACCCTCGACGAGATTCTCGTCATGGCCCAGTGGCCATACCGGCAGCGTGCGGCCGCGATCTTCTCACGCCTTGGTGTCGATCTGCCAAGCGAGCGCATCGAAGCGCTCATGAGCGAAGCGTACGGCCGCCAGTGGGCAGACCCGCGCATCGCGCCGGTAGTCGAGGTCCGCCCCGACATCCACGTGCTCGAGCTCTGGCACGGCCCAACAAGCGCCTTCAAAGACATGGCGCTCCAGTGCATGCCGCTGTTCTTCTCGGAGGCCATCTCGATCAAGCAGTCCCGCAACACGCTCGATGAAGACTTCCTCGTGCTCGTGGCCACCTCAGGCGACACCGGCAAGGCGGCGCTCGAAGGGTTTGCCAACCGGCCGCACACCAAGATCGCCGTCTTCTACCCCCAAGGCGGTGTCTCAGACATCCAGCGCGCCCAAATGGTGACCCAGCACGGGAGCAACGTCGCTGTTTTTGGTGCCCGCGGCAACTTCGACGACTGCCAGACCGCCGTCAAGAACGCGTTCTCGAACGCGACGTTCGCCGCCGATCTTCGCAATCGCCATCGCCTCCGCCTCTCCTCGGCAAACTCGATCAACTGGGGACGGTTGCTCCCGCAGATCGCCTACTACGCGAGCGCGTACGCAGACATGGTCGCATCCGGCGGCGTGATCGCGGGCCGCGAGATCGACGTATGCGTACCCACCGGGAACTTTGGCAACATCCTCGGCGCGTATTACGCGAAACGCATCGGCGTGCCGCTTGGACGTCTCGTGTGCGCCAGCAACGAGAACAACGTGCTCACCGACTTCATCGCCACCGGTGCCTACGACATCTCCGGACGCGATTTCGTCACCACGCCGAGTCCGAGCATGGACATCCTCGTGTCGAGCAACCTCGAGCGCCAGATCTACGAGCTCACCCGCGACCCGGAGCGCATCACCGGGTGGATGACATCGCTTCGAGAAACCGGACGCTTCCAGGTCGACCGTGAGACGCACCGCGCGCTGCGAGAACACTTCAGCGGCGACTACGTGACCAACGACGAGTCTCTCGCCACCATCCGCCGCGTGTGGGAGGAGCACGCCTACCTGCTCGACCCGCACACGGCCGTGGCGTGGGAGGTCGCCGAGCGGCAGCGCGCCGACAACCCCATGCTCGTGGTATCCACCGCTCACTGGGCGAAGTTCGGCGCTGACGTCTACCGCGCGCTCGCCGGGCTCGCCTGCGCAGATGCCCTGCCGCCTGCTGTCGCCCAGCTTTCAGGCGTCGAGATCCTCGCCGAGGTACAGGCGCTCGCGCCCGCGAGCGCCTGTGTCCCGCAGACACTCGCGGCGCTCAGTGGGGCGACCGAACGCTTCAGCACCGTGGTCGACGCGAGCCGCGAAGGCATCGAGCGCGCGATTAGTGAGTGGCTCGGCTAGCGCCACCACCTGGAAAACCGGCGCTCCCGCATCACCACCCCTACAGCAGCGGCAGGTAGCGCTCGTGCTCGAAAGGCGTGACGCGTGTGTGGTAGTCGTACCACTCGGCCTTCTTGTTGCGCAAGAACCACTCGAAGACCGGCGTGCCGAGCGCCTCGCGCACGAGCTCACTCGCCTCCATCTCGACAATCGCCTCGTCAAGGTCGCCCGGCAGCTGCGTGATGCCGTGCTCGGCGCGCTGCGCGTCGCTCATCTCGTATACGTCGTCGGTGACATCTGGCGGCAGCTCAAGTCCGCGCGCGATGCCATCGAGACCCGCCGCAAGCATCACCGAAAACGCGAGGTAGGGGTTGCATGCGGGGTCCGGCGAGCGCAGCTCGATGCGAGTGGCGTTCTCCTTGCCAGGCTTATACATCGGCACGCGAACCAGGGCCGAACGGTTGCGGTGCGCCCAGCAGACGTACACAGGCGCTTCGAAGCCGGAAACAAGGCGTTTGTAGCTGTTGACCCACTGGTTAGTCACCGCGCACATGCCGCGAGCGTGATGCAGGATGCCGGCAATATATGACTTTGCGGTTGCCGAGAGGTGGTGCGGGTCGTTCGCGTCGTAAAACGAGTTCTTCCCGTCTTTGAACAGCGACTGATGAACGTGCATCCCGCTACCTGCCTCACCGTAGAGCGGCTTAGGCATGAACGTCGCGTACACGCCGTTTTCCTGCGCGACCTCCTTAACCACGACGCGGTACGTCATGACCTTGTCGGCCATCTCGAGCGCCTCCGCGTAGCGCAGGTCGATCTCGTGCTGACTCGGCCCGACCTCGTGGTGGCTGTACTCGACCTGGATCCCAAAGCGCTTGAGAGCGCGCACCGTATCCATTCGCAAGTCTACCGCGAGGTCGCGGGTGGTCTGGTCGAAGTACGTGCCCAGATCGAGGACCTCGGGCTCGCGGTCGCTCTTGAGGTAGTAGTACTCAAGTTCGGGTCCGACGTACATCGTGAAGCCCATCTCGGCGGCGCGGGCTAGATTGCGCTTGAGAACGTGACGCGGGTCCGCCTCGTACGGCGTGCCGTCGGGGCGCACGATGTCGCAGTACATCGTCGCCACCAACATACCCTTCTGTCGCCACGGCAGTATCTGTAGCGTTGTGGGATCGGGCAGCGCGATCATGTCGGACTCCTGGATGCGCGCGAAGCCCTGGATGGAGCTTCCGTCAAAGCCCATCCCCTCGGTAACCGCGATCTCGAGTTCTTCGACATCGATGGTGAAGCTCTTAAGAAAACCGAGGACGTCGGTGAACCACAAGTGGATGAACTCGATCTTGCGGTCTTTTATCGTCTTGATGACATCGTGGCGGAGCTGCTGGGGCATGATCCCTCCCTGGGGGTCGAAGCACGTTCGAGATTCGCTGTGTATACGCTCTATCGTGACGCAAACACACTACGCTAAACTAGCCCAAATCTGCACGCATCTTCCAAGAATACAAGGAGGCTTCCAGATGTCTGGATACGCTGCCGAGTTCATGGCCGCCGTGAAAGCGAAGGATCCCGGCGAGTTCGAGTTCCATCAAGCGGTGGAAGAGGTCGTGGAATCGTGCGGCGCGGTGCTGGAGCGTCACAAGGTCTACCGGGACGCAAGAATCATGGAGCGCATGGTCGAGCCCGAGCGCGTCATCATGTTCCGGGTGCCGTGGCAAGACGACTTAGGTGCCTTCCACGTCAATCGCGGCTTCCGAATCGAGATGAGCAGCGCGATCGGTCCGTACAAGGGCGGCCTGCGCTTCCATCCCTCCGTCAATCTCGGCATCTTGAAGTTCCTCGCCTTCGAACAGGTCTACAAGAACGCGCTCACCACACTGCCGATGGGCGGCGGCAAGGGCGGCTCGGATTTCGACCCCAAGGGCAAGAGCGACTCAGAGATGATGCGGTTCTGCCAGAGCTTCATGACGGAGCTCGCACGCCACATCGGCCCTGACACTGACGTGCCCGCCGGCGACATCGGTGTTGGCGGCCGCGAGATCGGCTTCATGTTCGGTCAGTACAAGCGGCTCCGCAACGAGTTCACCGGCGTTCTCACCGGAAAAGGACTCAAGTGGGGCGGCTCGCTCATCCGGCCGGAGGCGACGGGATACGGCTGCGTCTACTTCGCAGCCGAGATGCTCGCGACAAAGGGTGACTCCCTCGAAGGCAAAACATGCCTCGTCTCGGGTAGCGGCAACGTCGCCCAGTACACTATTGAGAAGATCCTCGACCTGGGCGGTACCGCCGTCACCGCGTCCGACTCCGGCGGTTTCATCTACGACGAAGCGGGCATCGACCGTGAAAAGCTCGCATTCCTGATGGAGCTCAAGAACGTTCGCCGCGGGCGTATCAGCGAGTACGCCGAGAAGTACCCGGCAGCACACTACACGCCTCTCGACCCGGCACTCGACCACAACCCGCTGTGGGCGATCCCGGCGCAGTGCGCGTTTCCCTCGGCCACGCAAAACGAGATCAACGCCGCCGACGCCGAGAAGTTGCTTTCCGGCGGCGTGACGGTCGTCGCGGAAGGGGCGAACATGCCCTCGAACACCGACGCCATCCGCCGCTTCGTCGACGCTGGGATTCTCTACGCCCCCGGCAAGGCGGCCAACGCGGGCGGTGTGGCCACCTCTGGGCTCGAGATGACGCAGAACAGCATGCGCCTAAGCTGGAGCCGTGAAGAGGTTGACGAGCGCCTCCACACGATCATGAAGAGTATCCACGCGGCGTGCGTAAGCGCCGCCGAGGAGTACGGCGCGCCCGGCAACTACGTCGCCGGCGCGAACATCGCCGGTTTCCTCAAAGTCGCCGACGCGATGCTCGATCAGGGTCTCGTGTAGCGGCCAAGCGTCTTACAACGTCGCCATCTGGATGTTGGAGAACCGGCGACGGTAAAAGCTCATGTAGTCGACCTTTCGCTCGAGCGCGTCTATGATCGCCGCGGCAAAGTTCACCTTCTCGAACTTCATCGCGCTGCCAAACCCGCCCGGAGAAAAGACATTGATCTCCATGAGCTTGTCGCCCACGATGTCGAGGCCCACGAGGAACATGCCGTCAGCGACGAGCTTCGGGCGCACGATCTCGGCAATGCGCAGGTGCGCCTCGGTGATACGCGCCGGAGCGATCTGTCCACCCGCGTGAACGTTGGAGCGGATGTCATCGCCCTGCCGGATGCGCTGGAACGCCGCATACTTGCCTTTGTAGCGCATCGGCTGGCCGTTCATCATGAACAGTCGCGTGTCGCCCTCCTCGGCTTGCTCAAGGTACTCCTGCACGATCACGTAGCCGTCACGAGTGAGCGCGTCAACCATCTGGTTCACGTTCTTGGCGGAAGCGTGGTCGACCAGGAACACCCCTTGCCCGCCGGAGCCCTGCAGCGGCTTGATGACCGCCCTGCCACCCTCCTCCTTGATGAACCCTTTGATCTCGTCCCGGTCCCGAGTGATCAGAGTGCGCGGTCTGACCTCTTCGGGAAAGAGCTGGAAGTACATCTTGTTCGCGGCTTTCGCCAGGCCGTTGGGGTCGTTGAGCACGATGACCCCGTTGCGAAGCGCGACCCGACCGAAGTCGATCCCCGCCCCCTGCCTCCAACCAGCCGCAACGTCTTGCGCCGGGTCGTTTCGCAGCATGAGCACGTCGAGATCATCAACGGTGATACGGCGGGTACGCGCCTTGGGACCCCTGAGTCCTGACAGATACGCGGCCCCAGACTTGTACTTGTCTTTTGGAGCGTGCTTCGCGCGCGCCCTGATCTTCTCATCGGGATCGTACGCGAAGTCTCCCGGCGTCATGATCCACGCCTCGCACCCGCGATTGATCGCGGCCATCGCCATGCGCGTGGTCGTGTACCCCGCCTGCTCGGTCTCTATGTCGTTGACGAGGAAGCCGATCTTCATCTGAGGTTCTGCCCTTTCACGAGGTCGATCACGGTCACTCCGCGACCGGCGTCCGCCAGCCGCGTCTGTACGTCCGGCCTGTGTAAGTATCGCGGTAGAATGGCCGTCGGTGCGAGTACTTTTCTCAGTAACAACTCATCAATAATCGGAAGGTGATCTTCGGCCACCTTGCCGAGGAACAACCGATCGAGATCACGACCCTCCGCGATATGGTCGAGTATCCCCGCGAGTCCCCTCAAATACGCCGCATCCTTGGTAAGCCCTCCGCCCCGAAAAACTCGCGTCGCGATCGTGAAGGAGGCCCGCTGGGTGAATCCGTGGCCGCGCAGGAGACGGAACGTCTCTACGAACCCGGCACCATCAACCATGGCTCGCACCGCGACGACGCGGGCCGCAAGTACCCGCATCCGGTCGCGGTCAAGCCCTCCGCACAGGTACTCGCCGAGGACCGCCAACCCTTCCTGCAATCCCTCGTAGCCGGGAAGCCCGATCGAGAGCATCTTGAACGGCTGAGCGCGTCCGTTGTGATAGGTGACCATGTGAGTGCCGATCTCGTGCTGGATGAGCGCGTCGGCCCGCGACACCGGCACGCGCGCTCCCGCACCCACGAGCAGCTTGCCCTTGCTCACGAGAAGTCCGGCGTAGATGTCGTCGCGCACGACCGGCATCACGCCGAAACCGGGCGTCTGTCTCCGGTACGCAAGGACCTCGGCGGTGGCGAGACCGCAGAATTCCGCGGCGGAAAGAAACGGTCCCCGCCTTTTGCGGCCGGGAGGAAGCAAACCAAGCAGCCGCTCGGCGAGCGCGAAGAGGCCCGGCTCGACGCCACCGTAGAGTTGGAGACTGCCCGGCAAGAACTCGGGTCTGCCTACGTCAGCGAGGAGCGTGATCTGACGGTCGATCTCGATCTGCTTGCGACGAAACAGGTGCATGAGTGTCGGATCCTCGACACGTTCCGGGCGGACCGACCACAACTGGTGTTTGAGCCGCCCCGGGTCCACGGGAAGCGGCCGGTAGTGAAAGGACGGAGCCCGCTCGAAGCGCACACGCTTGAACTCGGCGAACGCGCGCTCAGTGTCGACCGGCGTAACCTGCAGTAGCACGTCGAACCTCTCGCCTACCGCCGCGAGGCGGGCGTCGACGTCGAACACCGCTTTGACGACCGCGCGTCTGCCGAGTTGGTGATAGTGCACGGGGCGCGCGGTGGTGCACGTCCGGGTGAACCGGTACGCCGCGCGATCGGTCGAGACGGTGACTCGCCGAGCGACCTGGCGGACGAGCGCTGGGTACAGGTCGCCACCCTCAGGCGCACGGTAGACCGGCGCGACCTGGAGGCCGAGGATGCTCGCGCGCGCACGGCGCAGCGCGGCCGCGTCGAGGAGCGGCCGCATGCCCGGTGGCGCGATAGCACGGCGGACCTGCGTGGCGACATCAGGAGCGCGGCGGCCGATGCGGGACTCGCGCAGTGCGGATGCGAGTTCTTCGACCGTGGGATCAAGCGCGCCTGAGCCGGAATGCATGACGCGATACGCGGGCTCGGGCGTGTCTCCCGGTGGCGTTCCGCCCTCGGACGCGGCCCATACCTCAACGATAAGGAACGCGTCGAAGATGTCGCCCATGAGCGCGGCGATCGCCTCGGCGAGCTGCGCGACCGTCTCTCGCTCGGCAGGTGAACCGCTCGCCTGGAGAAACGACCCGCCGCCGACCACGAGACGGGCCGTACCAGGGTCGGGACGATCGTGCGGCTTGCGGTAGACAACAAGAAACGGCAGCTGCCTGTCGATGTGCACACGGCCCCAGCCCGGCAGCGAGCGGCGCACCGGCGATTCAGAGGCGAGGCGTGAGACGATCTGCGCGATCCGTTCCCCCCCGAGCTCCCGCGGCCTCCTCACGTGGCATTCCCGCCCGTCACCGCTCGCTCGGCGCACTCGACGCATTCAGCGAGCGAAGCGCGTGTTCGCTCGATGGCCGCGGGGTCACAAACGCCGCTCCACTCGTCCATGAACACCTTCTTGAACTCAAACGCGAGAACGGCCACGTCCCCTCGAAAGATCTCGTGCGCCCACGCCGAGAAGTGCCCTCCGCGAAATCTAACGTTCTCGCGCACGTCGTGGCCGCGCGCGGCAAAGCGCTTCGTCACCGCCTCTACGAGAGGACCCCAGCGCGCTGTGTCGAGCGAACCCGTCCCAATGTTGACCTCTGGGTTAAACTCCGGGCTGTCGACAGGTGCCCCCGGCCCTTCTCGGCGGTGGTTGTACGAGTGCACGTCGAAGACGACGGCGGCACCGTGGCGCGCCACTATCCCGCCGAGAAGGGCCCCCATGAGGTCGTAGAAGCGGTCGTAGAGCTGCAGCGAGCGGTCGATCTCGGTCTCCGGGAGCGACTCGCTCCACACCGTGAGCCCCCACGCTTCTTCGGGCGTGCGATAGACCGCGCCCGCACGCGGCCGGTTGAGATCGACCTCGAACCGGGAGTGCCGGGCGACTACGCGCGTAACCCCGATACGTGCGATCGTATCGGTGTGCGGGTCCTCTTCGCGAAGCCGATCGGCGGGGTCGAGTGCGACATAGGGACGCAGCGACGGACGCAGCGACTGTCCGGCGTGAATCGCGCACGCAACCACAGGCCCGCGCGCGACGTCGACCGTTACGTAGCCATCCGTTACGAGAGAGTGCGTGAATCGACCCATAGTGCGATGATACTCCTCACCGGTCGCTCGTTGTCCGCATCGGGCGGGTGTCGGTCTCAACACGTTTCGCGCAAACTCTGGGAGGGACAACCATGAGCGCTTCCCTCGAAGGTAAGGTCGGCCTCGTCACCGGAGCGGCAATCGGCATCGGACGAGCGGTCGCGCTCGAGATCGCCTCGCGAGGCGCGATCGTGATGCTCGCCGATGTCGACGAGCCAGGTGGCGAGCGGACGGTGCGCGAGATCCTGGACTCTGGTGGCACCGCCGCTTTCACCCGGTGCGACGTCTCTGTCGCCGAGGAGTGCGAAACCCTAGTTGCGGCGACAGTCGGGGCGTTTGGGACGCTGCACCTGGCGGTCAACAACCACGGTATCCCTGGCAGCGCGGGGATCACGGGTGAGTATGACCCTGAGGAGTGGCGCAGGGTGCTGAGCGTGAACTTGGACGGCGTCTTTCACTGCATGCGTTACGAACTCCCCGCGATGGTCGCGGCTGGCGGCGGCGCGATCGTGAACCTGTCCTCAGTGCTCGGGCTCGTGGCGATACCTCAGGCGCCGGCGTACGTGGCAGCAAAGCATGGGGTCATCGGTGTGACACGGGCTGCCGCGGTTGAGTACGCGGCGCACGGCATCCGCGTGAACGCTGTCAGCCCCGGCTTCGTGGGCAGCGACATGCTAGCGCACGCCGGTGTCATGCCCGGATCCGAAGCACACTCATTCGTCGCGGCCAAGCATGCGTTGAACCGCCTCGGCACGCCCGAGGAGATCGCTCACGCGGTCAGTTGGCTCCTTTCAGACGAGGCATCGTTCGTGACCGGCTCGGTGCTCACGGTTGATGGCGGATTCACGGCTCTGTAACTCACGCGAACTTTTGAACCGGCACATACTTTGCTGTATCGTACGTTCAGAGCACTGCGACCCGTCTCCTCCTCCCCCCCTCGGAGGCGGGCAACGCGGCTCACGACATGACAGGACGCGCCTTCCCCCCTCGGCGCGTCCTGTTGTCGTTTTGGAAAGTGACTTCAGATCAGCCAAAGCGTCCGGTGATGTACGCCTCGGTCCTCTTGTCGCCAGGGTTCGTGAACATCGCGCGCGTGTCGCCGATCTCAACAAGTTGCGCGGGCTCGTCCATGCTCTCCCTGAGCATGAACGCTGTCTTGTCCGAGATACGCGCCGCTTGCTGCATGTTATGCGTGACGATGACGATCGTGACCGACGTCTTGAGCTCTTCGATGGTGTCTTCAACCTGTTGAGTCGAGATCGGATCGAGCGATGACGCCGGTTCGTCCATCAAGATCACATCGGGTTGCGTCGCAAGTGCCCGCGCGATGCACAAGCGCTGCTGTTGCCCTCCAGAGAGCTCGAACGCATGCTTGCGGAGGTCCTTCTTCACTTCGCCCCAGAGCGCCGCGCGCACAAGCGACCGCTCGACCACCTCGTCAAGCTCTGAACGCTTGCGAATACCCTGCGTCCGCGGACCATACGCGACATTGTCGTAGATGTTCATCGGAAACGGGTTGGGCTTCTGAAAAACCTGGCCCACGCGAGTCCGGAGCTCCACCGGATCCATCTCTTTGGCGTAGATGTTATTGCCATCGAGCAAGATGACGCCATCCACCAAGGCGCTACTGATCTCGTCGTTCATGCGATTGAGGCATCGCAGAAGTGTCGACTTGCCACATCCAGACGGACCGATGAGCGCGGTGACCGCCCGTGGCGAAATGTGCATCGTCACACCCGCGATCGCCGTCTCGCGACCGTACGTGACGGACACGTCCGACAGTTCGAAACTGCCCGCGCGCGCGTCGTTTCGTGGGGAATCGGTCACCATCTCACCCTTCTTCGCTGATTGGAGCGCCACACTGCCGCCACGACACTGACCGCCGTCACGCCCGCCACGAGCACCAGAGCGGTGCCCCACACGATGTCGACCGGTCGGCCGGTCACCTGGGTAGCCAGTATGAAGATGTGATACGGCAACGCCATCACGTCGGTGAAGATCGTTTCGGGCAACTGCCGCTTGTAATATGCCACAGCGGTGAACAGGATCGGTGCCGTCTCCCCCGCGGCACGTGACAGCCCAAGTATCGAGCCAGTCACAATACCAGGCGCGGCGGCGGGAAGCACGATCCTGTAGATGGTACGCCACCGGGTCGCACCGAGCGCGAGCGATGCCTGGCGCAAGTCCGACGGTACCTGCCTGAGCGCCTCCTCAGTCGCGGTGATGATGACCGGGAGCGTGAGACAGGCAAGGGTCAGGGCACCGGCGATGATTGACTTGCCGAGGCCGGCGAGGTTGACAAAGAGCGCAAGGCCAAACAAACCGTAGACAATCGACGGCACGCCGGCCATGTTGCTGATCGCCAGGCGGACGAGCCGCGTGGTTTTCCCGCGCCCGGCGTACTCGGACAGGAATATCCCTGCCGATATCCCAATCGGGAGGCTGATCGCCGCGGTCCCGAGGGTGAGTGCGAGCGTCCCCACGATGACCGGGAAGATGCCGCCTTCCTTCATCTGCCCCCTGGGGGCCTCGGTGAGAAACTCCCAGCTGATAGCCGGAGCACCTCGCATGATGATGGTCACAAGGAGAAAGAGTGCGGCGCCCACGATGAACGCCGCGGCCGCCCCCGTAATCCCGATAGCGAGCGTCTGGATGATGCGGGCGTTCCTGATCCGTTCACTCCTCACCGCTGCCACCTCCTGCGCTGCTTCTCAAGCACCAGGTCGGCGATGAGGTTGATCACGAACGTCATCGAGAACAGCACGAGGCCGAGGTTGAAGAGTGCCGATTGATGAAGACCGCCCTGAACGGCGTTGCCCATCTCGGCGGCGATCGTACCGGTGATGGTGCGCACCGAGTCAAACACCGAACCCGGAATCACGGCCGCGTTTCCGGTGAGCATGAGAACCGCCATCGTCTCGCCGATAGCGCGGCCCATGCCGAGCATCACGGCGGCGAGCACTCCGGAAGACGCCGAGGGTAGCACAACCTTGTACGTCGTCTGCCAGCGTGTGTTGCCGAGCGCAAGCGAACCTTGCCTAAGGGAATCGGGGACCGCGTGCAGCGCGTCTTCCGATATCGACACGATCGTGGGTGCGATCATGAAGGCGAGCACGATGCCTGCGGAAAGCGCGGAAAACCCGCTGGCGAGCTCGAACGTCTCCTTGACCCACGGAACAACAACCGCAAGGCCGATGAACCCGTAGACGACTGAGGGCACCGCCGCCATGAACTCAGTTATCGCCTTTGCGACCTCTTTTACGGTGCCGGGCGCGAACTCCGAGATGTACACCGCGGCCGCAAGACTCACTGGCACGGACAGGAAAAGCGCGGTAAAGGTCACCAGCGCCGAGCCCGCGATCAAAGGTACAAAACCGAATCGGGGTACGTCTATGGTCGGAAACCACTGCGTCCCGGTAATCATCGTGAGAAAACCCGTCTCGCCAAGAGCCCGCTGCGAGTTTAAGGCGAGGAATACGAATATCGCGGCGAGGATGACGATCGCAACCCACCCGTTTATTACAATCAAGCGCTTGACAAGCCCGTCGGCCGCCCGGCTTGAAACCGGACGGCCGACACGGCCGCCGCGCCGCTTCTCGAAGAAGGGCGATTTCATCAGTTACTGGACCGTCACAAAGCCGAGCTCCTCAACGACCGCCTGACCATCACCGAGGATCCACTCGATGAACACCTGCGCCGCGCCATCCGGTTCGACGGCGGCATACATGAACAGCGGACGGGCAATCGTGTAGCTACCGTCTTTGACAACGCCGGCGCTCGCCGCGACACCATCGATCTCGAGCACCTCCACCTCCGGAACAACGTAGCCAAGTCCCACGTATCCGATAGCGCCGTCGTTGGCGACGGTCTCATCGACGATAGCCTGCGTGGAGGGCAGGAGGCGCGCGGTCGTGGCGTATAGGGCTTCCTCGTCTTCGGCCTGTACGACCGTCTCGAGGAAGAATTCATACGTGCCTGACGCGCTATCACGCGAGAGCACCACGATTTCCTTATCGGGACCGCCCACCTCGCTCCAGTTGACGATCTCGCCGCGGTAGATCGCGCCGAGCTGAGCGAGGGTGAGACCGTCGACACCGAGCGCGGGGTTCACAATCACGGCGATACCATCGTAGGCCACGGTGTACTCGACCGGCGCGCTACCATTGGCGGCCTCGGCCTCGACCTTCTCCTCGTCCTTCATCGGGCGGGAGCCATTCGCGAAATCAACGGTGCCGTTGATAAGCGCGGCGATACCCGTACCGGTGCCGCCACCGGTTACCGAGATGTCGACACCAGCGTTCTCATCCATGAAGACCTCGGCGAGTGCCTGAGCAAGGTTTACCATCGTGTCCGAGCCGCCCACGGTGATCGAGCCGGTGAGTTCCTCGGCCGAAGTGTCTCCTGCGGGCTCATTCGTAGTGCCAGTGCCACACCCCGCGAGGCCCATCACTCCGAGTGAGAGCACCGCGACAAGCGCGAACGAAAATAGCTTCTTCGCTTTCACTTAATACCTCTCCTTACCGTAGTATGCCACGCACCCCACCGGAATCGGTCCGGCGGTTACATGAATGCTATGGTGAAAAGAGGGGTGGTTTGGTTGCACCTTTGTAAACTCCGGTAAGCAATGAGTAAAACTATTGTTACACTGGATTGTATCGTGCGCAAGCCGTGCAAAGATGTGCGTGTCCGCCCCCTACCGGAAGGACCGACCAGAGCATGGCACGAGTCCTCGTCGTTGAAGACGATCCCATCATCGGCCAGACGGTCGAGTACGCATTGCGGCGCGCGGGGTTCGACGCCACCCTTTGCCCCGACGGTTATCAAGCGTTGCAGATCGCCCGCGAGGAGCCACCTGACGTAATCATCCTCGACATCATGTTGCCCGGCACAGACGGCTACTCCTTCGCCGAGCAGTTCCGTAAAGTCGACTCGCAGACGGCGATCATAATGGTCACCGCGCTCGACCAGGAACGCGACAAGGTTCGCGGTCTCGACGCGGGAGCTGACGACTACATGACCAAGCCGTTCTCGATGGAAGAGCTTCTCGCCCGTGTCCGGGCAAACCTTCGCCGCGTCCGCGAGCGCGCCGTCCTGACAGCCGACGAGCCCATCGCGACAGGGGACCTCTACATCGAGCCGAGCGAGCTTCGCGTAAGCGTGGCAGGAAAGCCCGCCAGGCTACGGTTGAAAGAGTTCCAACTGCTCGTAGCGCTCGCCCGTAACGAAGGCACGTTGCAGACAAGGGAGAGGCTGGCGCGGCACGTATGGGGCTACGAATTCCTGCCCTCTTCGCGCACGATCGACGTACATATCCGCAGACTCCGCCAAGCGGTCGAGGAACCGAGCGCGTACGACTACATCCACACCGTCCATGGTATGGGATACCGATTCGACCCGGTTCCCAAAGGAGACGTCTCCACGGACGCAATCGACGCCGGAGGGTGATCACCACTGTGCGCCGCCGTATCGGCTCGTACCGGGCGCGTCTGACGGCCGGCATCCTCGCGGTCGCGGGTGTGCTCGTATCGGGCTGGGTGTTGACGACCGTCACGTCCCCGCGACACTTCTGGCTCGTGTTCGCAACGGCCCTCGTCTGCGCGCTCGCGCTCACGATCCGGCTTTCCGCACGAGCGGCGAGTCCCGTCGAACGCCTCTCTGCCGCAGCACGTTCGATTGCCGAGGGAAACCTCCGGGTCGCGGTACCGCTCGACGGCGGTGGACTCGCCGAACTCGCGGACGCGCTCACAGACCTGAGAACCCAGATGCGCGACCGTTTGGCCGAGTCAGAAGCCGAGCAAGCCAACCTTCGAGCCGTCCTCGACGGCCTTACCGACGCCGTGCTCCTGCTCCACGACGATCGCATCGTGTTTGCGAACAACGCGACGAGCCTCATGTTCCGGCCGCCTGCTCGAGGATGGCGTGACCGCCAGCTTTCCGAAACTGAGCTCCCGGCACCCGTGCGCGGCATCATCTTGGGCCACCTCGATTCGACCGAGGCGACCACCGAGGAATGCCTGCCCGACCCTTCCGGCCGCACCGTGCGAGTAGTCGTGATGCCCCTCAATCCCACCGAGCGCCACGGCCGAACCCTCGTGGTCGTGAGCGACACGACGGAGCGCACGCGGCTCGAGCGCGTACGCCGCGACTTCGTGGCAAACGCAAGTCACGAGCTCAAGACCCCCGTGGCGGCGATTCACCTGCTCGCCGAATCCGCGATGCACGCCGCCGAGGATGGCGATACCGACCAGGCGCTCACGTTTGCGAGCCGGATCGAACAGGAGTCAGCCCGTCTCAGCCGCCTGGTGACCGACCTCCTCGACCTCTCCCGGCTCGAATCTACCCCCGCCCCGGAAAGCGTGACCGACATCCGTGCGGTCGTCGATAACGCCATTGCCGGGCACCGCGCGGCATCGAGCGAGCGGGGTCTCGCGCTTCTCGTCGACGACACCGAGGTGAGTGATGAGGGCGTGTTCGCGAAAGCGGATCCAACCGACGTCGCGGTCGCGCTCGACAACCTGCTCGATAACGCGATCACCTACACAGAGAGCGGCTCGGTTACTGTGTCGATCGGAGCTGACGCCGACGTCGTACGGCTGACGGTGACAGACACCGGGATCGGAATTCCTTCCGAGGACGTGCCGCGAATCTTCGAACGCTTCTACCGCGTGGATCGGGCTCGCTCGCGCAACAGCGGCGGCACCGGACTCGGGCTCGCGCTCGTCCGCCACGTGGCGGAACGCTCGACGGGATCGGTAGAGGTCGCCTCCGAGCCGGACCAGGGATCGGCGTTCACCCTCACCTTGCTGCGGGCACGATGAGGGCCGCGGCGGTCGGCACAGCCGCCTTCGCGCCCGAGGCCTCCGCCACTATCATCGGTCGCGCGCGGTAACCCGCCAGACATACCCGGCCACAAACACCGTGAGGAACGCTGAACCGAGCAACCACGACGCGACGATGTCGCCGAGATAATGCACGCCTAAGTAGACGCGCGAGAGTGCCACGCCGACCGCGAGCAGGGTGCACGCGATGATTCCGCCGAACTTGACGCTGACCCGCTCCGCACGCACGAACACAACAAAGGCGATCACTCCGAAGAACAGAATCGCCGCGAGCGCGTGCCCCGAGGGAAACGAGTAGCACTCCGGCACTGGTATCCGTGCGATTTCGATGCCCGGCCGGGCGCGCTCAACAACCTCCTTGAGCACCGTGCCAGCCGCCATGCCTACGGCCATCGTCACCGCGAGCAACACAGCCTCCGCTCGCCATCGTTTCAGCAGCAGGAGCAACACTCCCACGACAGTGAGCAACACCATCACCACAACGTCCCCGAGCGTGGTGAGCAACTCCGCAAACGCGATGAGCCCCGGCACCTGCACGTCGCGCACTGCCGCCGAGATGCGCTGATCGGTCTGTTGGAATGCGGGAAATAGCAGAATCGCCGCAGTCAGCCCAAGGAAAAGCACTAACGCCACGCCAGCCGCCACGACGGCCAAGCCCGGCCCCAGGTCGCGACTCCACGGGTTGACTCCCTTGAGTGAGCGCGGACGACCGTTCATCGTAGCCTCCTACGCTCCGGCGGCGTCGACGAGCCGGGCCGCGACCTGCTTCTTCCGGGAGAGCACGCCCTCCATCCATGCGGAGCCGCCATCGAGCGAGATGCCGAGCGCGCGCTCGGCTAGCCGGATATTCCCGGCCGCAATGATCTCGCTACCCTCGCGCACCACATCGGTCACCATGAGCAGTACGAGGTCGTATCCGCGCGCCTCGCGAAGTGACTCCATCACGCGCCTGACCTCACCTACGTGCTCCATCACCTCGGCGATGTCGACCGTCTCGATCTGGCCGATCGCCGTCAGATTGTCGCCGGCACGATACTCCTTGAGATCGGCCTTCACCACGCGCTCTGCGGAAAACGCCCGCCCGGCCCCCCGAGCGCGAAACATCTCCATCCCAAACTCCGCCGCGTCAACCCCGACCCTGCGCGCGAGCCGTTCGGCCACAGCACGATCTGTATCGGTGGTGGTGGGTGATTTGAGCAGGACCGTATCGGTGAGAACGGCGGCGAGCAGGATCCCGGCCATAGCGACCGGTATGCTCACGCCGAGTTCCTCGTAGCGCAGCGCGACGATCGTCGCGGTCGCCCCCACCGGGATGTTGAGGAACAGGATGGGGCCGGTCGTCTGGATGTCACCGATCCGGTGGTGATCGACGACCTCGATGACCGCCGCCTCCTCGACCCCAGGCGCCGACTGCGCGACTTCATTGTGATCGACAAGCACCACACGCCGGCGATCGCCCCGCACAACGTTAGTGCGCGTCAGAATGCCGGCGACACGGCGCTCCGTGTCGAGCACGAGGGCCTCGCGATGCGTCGAGCCAAACAAATCCTCGACCGCCTCGGCGAGGAGTGTGTCGGGATGGAAGGTGAGGATGTCGGTGTCCATGATGTCGGCGACGGTGTGCGAGAGATTGACGAGCCGGGCGGTACCAAACGTGTCGTGGTGCGTTGCGATGACGGCCGCGCCCTTCTCGGCGGCGAGGGTGAGCACGTCGGCGGCAGGCCTGTGGCCCCCGCTCACGATGAGGCATGCAATGCCCGCTTGGAGAGCCATAGGCTGGGTGCGGCGACGGTCTCCCACGATGATGGTGTCGCCAGGGCTGATGTATCCGCGCATCGTCTCCGGCTCCATGGCCCCGATCAGCACGTTGCCCGAAAGGGTCGCTGCGGCATCACCTGCAAGCAACTCGCCATCGAGTACATCGACGAGGTGGCCCACGGTCACGGACACATCCGCGAAGCCGCGCATCTCGGTCTCGCTGAGGTACGCTTCCGCGAGGATCCGCTGATTGACGAGGCCGCGGACGACTCCGTCCTCCACCACCGGCAACGCACGGACATTGTGCTCGCGCATGATGCGGCCGACGTCGAGCATCGTCGTGTCCGCGCCGACCGTGACGACATCCGTGGTCATGACGTCACGAACGCGGGTACGCACGTGGATGATCTCCTCGGGCAGCGCCACACCAAAGCGCGCGAACACCCACTCCGTTTCCGGGGCCACCGCCCCGAGGCGCACCGGGACGTAAACGTTGTGCGCGTCGGTGAGGTTCTTCAGGTGTGCATACGCGACCGCCGAGCAAATGGAGTCGTTGTCTGGGTTCTTGTGGCCAAAGACAAGCACGGGACCCATCGGTCAGTCTACCTCCGATCTGATGCGGTCGTGGGGTCTAGTCTCGCACGTTGCGCAGCGGCGCGAAACCAGCAAGTAACTTCTTGGTACCCGCTTTTTCGAAGGCGATCGTGAGCTTGTCGCCGTCGACTGAGATGATGCGGCCGAGTCCGAATATCTTGTGCTCGACGGTGGTACCGGGCTCGAAGGACTCCGCGGGGTTCGCGGCAGCGGCCTCAGCACGCACGGAATGACCGCTCCCGAAGACACGACCGCCTCCGGCCTCGCCCGCACCAAGCCCGCGAGAAGCGCCAGATGGCCCGAAGCCATGCCCGGAACCGCGCGAGCCCGCGCCCCGGCGTCCGTACCCGGCCCCACTCAAGCCCGCAGAGCCGAGCCCGCTTGCGGTTACGTGCTCCTCGGGTATCTCGGCGATGAAGCGGCTCGGCGGGTTGTGCTGCGTGGCACCGTAGAGGTTACGCGCGTACGCGTGGGTGAGGTAGAGACGCTCGCGGGCACGCGTGATGCCCACGTATGCGAGACGTCGCTCCTCTTCGAGACCGGAAGCGTCATGCATGGAGTTGGCGTGCGGGAAGATCTGGTCCTCGAGGCCCACGATGAACACCACCGGGAACTCAAGGCCTTTGGCCGAGTGGATCGTCATCATCGTGACCGCCCGTTCGCCGTCGACGAGCGTGTCGATGTCTGTGCGCAGCGCGACCCACTCCATGAAGGCTGCCAAGTCGGCTTCGTGGTGAGCCTCGGCAAACTCTCCTACCACCCCAAAGAACTCGCGGATGTTTTCGATACGTCCCTCGGCTTCGATAGTGCGCTCCGCCTCCAGCGCGCCGATGAGCGCGGAACGCTCGATGATCGCCTCGACTAAGTCGCGCAGGTCGCCGCCGTCGGCCACAAGCGCACGCATCCCTTCGATGAGCTCGATGAATGCCGCGAGCTTGCTGCGCGGACCGGTTCCGAGCCACTCGGCGGTCACCGCGGTGCGCATCGCGTCTTCAAACCCCATGCCGGTGCGTATCCGCTCGTACTCGATCTTGTCTATCGTCGACGCCCCAATGCCGCGTTTGGGCTTGTTCACGACGCGCTTGAGCGCAACCTCGTCGGCGGGATTCACCACCGCGCGCACGTACGCCATGACATCCCGGATCTCGGCGCGGTCGAAGAATCGTGTACCGCCCACGATCTGGTAGGGTACGCCGGCGCGCAGGAACGTGTCCTCGAGCACGCGCGATTGGGCGTTCGTGCGATAGAAGACGGCCGCATCGGCGTAGGAGCGGCCGTCTTCGCGCAGCAAGCGCTCGATTTCGGTCGCGACGAAACGGGCCTCATCGCGCTCATCGCTCGCGTGGTAGCGGCTAATCGACTCCCCGCCGACGTTCGCGGTCCACAGCGTCTTGGGTTTGCGCCCAGCGTTGTTGGCGACTACCGCGTTGGCCGCGGCGAGGATCGTCGCCGTCGAACGATAGTTCTGCTCGAGCTTGACGACGGTCGCTTCCGGGTAGTCGCGCTCGAAATCGAGAATGTTGCCGATATCCGCACCTCGCCAACCGTAGATCGACTGGTCGTCGTCGCCGACCACCATGAGATTGCGATGGCGCGCCGCGAGCAGGTTCACGATGCGATACTGCGCGTGATTGGTGTCCTGGTACTCGTCGACGTGGAGGTAGCGGAAGCGCTTCTGGTACGCCGAGAGAACATCAGGGTGCTCGGCGAGGAGACGGTGCGCCTCGACGAGCAGGTCGTCAAAGTCGAGCGCGTTTGCCTCGCGCATTCGCGCGCGGTAGAGCGGGAAGACCTTCGCCGCCGCCTTGTCAAGCGGGCTCACCGCCGCCTGGGCGAACTGTGCGGGCTCGATAAGTTCGCTTTTCGCGGCCGAGATTCGGTTCATGATCGCGTTGGCGGGGTACCGCTTGGGATCGTAGGAAAGCTCGGCCATCACGGCCGCGATCATGCGCTTCGCGTCGTCAGTGTCGTAGATGGTGAACGTGCGAATGAGGCCCACCCGTGCGGCATCCGCGCGCAGCATCCGCACACACATCGCGTGGAACGTGAGTACCCACATTGCCCGCACGCACGGACCGCAGAGCGCGCCCAGGCGCGAACGCATCTCCTCGGCTGCCTTGTTGGTGAAAGTGATGGCGAGGATCTCGGCAGCTGAGACGCCGAGTTCTCCGACGAGGCGCGCGATGCGATGCGTGAGCACGCGCGTCTTTCCCGAGCCAGCGCCGGCCAGCACGAGAAGGGGGCCTTCCGTCGTGAGCGCCGCGTCACGCTGGGCAGGGTTGAGAGTGAGAAGATCGATGGTCATGGGAGAGCCAGTGTAGCGGGTAGAGGTGAGGCACGGAAGGGCTGCCGTACGCCATTGTGCGATGGGCTTCCACGCACCGCGCTCGCTACTTCACGAATTTGATCATCGAGAACGAGTCGCTGGTCTCCTTGAGGCACGAGTCATGCACGGGGCGTCTCTCACCCTTGGTGAACTGGATGTTGCCGCACCGGTCGCACACGGACAGCCCGCACACATGACACGCGCCGCACCGCCGCGCACCTACCGCGCCGCAGTGCGCGCAGAACCTCGCGGTGCCGCTTGCCATCACGCTTCAGCTCCCGAGTCGCACGCGCCATCCTGCCGCGAACGCATGGACGCCACGGCGGCCAAACTCAACTAAGTGAGCGCCTTGCCAACCGCGTTCGCGATACCAGCAAGATCATCCACGAGTGCGCGAAGTCCCGCCATGTCGAGCGATTGCGGACCGTCACAGAGCGCTTCGCGCGGGTTGGGGTGCGCCTCGACCATTATGCCGTCGGCCCCCACCGCTACCGAAGCACGGGAGACCGCTGGCACGAGATCAGCAGAGCCGGTAGGGTGTGACACATCCACGATGATCGGCAGGAGCGAGAGCTTCTTGACCACCGGAACCGCGCTTATGTCAAGCGTGAAGCGGGTCGCCGTCTCAAACGTGCGGATTCCCCGCTCGCACAGGATCACGTTTTCGTTGCCGCTCATCGTGATGTAGTTGCTCGCTTGGAGCCACTCCTCGATCGTCGCCGCCATGCCGCGCTTGAACACTACCGGCTTGCGCGACTCCGCGGTCACCTCACCGATCTTTTTGAGGAGTGAGAAATTCGCCATGTTTCGCGTGCCCACCTGAAGGATATCAGCGTACGCGTCTACGATCTCGATGTGCGCCGAGTCCACGACCTCTGTCACCACGAGCAAGCCAAACTCATCGGCGGCCTCACGCATGAGCTCTAGGCCCTTTTCCTCAAGGCCCTGGAACGAGAAGGGCGACGTGCGCGGTTTGTACGCGCCACCGCGCATCACCCGCACGCCGAGCTCCATGAGCGTCGAGGCTACCTCGCGCATCTGCTCGCGGCTCTCCACTGAGCACGGGCCGGCAATGATCGTCATGCCCCTATCTCGAGCGATCGCGCCTACTGCGCGCGCGAGTCCTGGAGCCTCCTCGGCGATCATCGGTCCCTCAACTCCTTCATCACGTGAAGTATCGCCTCGTAGATCTCGCGAAGGTTCTCGCCATAAAGAGGGCCCTCGTTGCAGCGCGCGAGGTTGGCAAAGATCTCCTCTTCGCGCTTGGGGTCGTACAAGCTCCAGTGCACGTGGGGCTTGAGGCTGCGAATGGCAAGTGCCTCAGTGGCACGCTCGTTTAAGAGCCGCACGATCTGGCAGTCGATCGCGTCGATGCGCTCACGGTGTTGCGCGATCTGCTCGGTGGCCTCGGCCGATGGCTGGTCGGTCATCTCGGGTTCCCCCTTGCGTGGTCGAACCGTACCGCGGGCTTGCGGTGTCTGGGTATTGTACGACGAAGCACGGCGCATGTCGCAGCGTTGACCTGGCCGCGACTACGATACACTCACTAATCGCGTAGTCGGGGCCGGATGACCGCTCCTTCACCAGCACGCGATCCGCAATCGGTGCCGCCCTCTTACCTCTGGACCAGGGTGTCTCACACGTTAAAGCGCACGTGAAGGATATCGCCGTCCGCGACGATGTAGTCCTTGCCCTCGACGCGCAGCAACCCCGCCTCTTTGACGGCGTGCTCACTCCCGTGGGCGATGAACACGTCGTAGGGCATGACCTCGGCCCGGATAAAGCCCCGCTCAAGGTCGGAGTGGATCTTGCCGGCGGCTGCGCGGGCAGTCATGCCGCGCGCTATCGTCCAGGCGCGCACCTCGTCCTCGCCTACCGTGAAGAAGCTGATGAGGTCGAGGAGCCCGTACGCGGTCCGAATGAAGCGAGCGAGCGCTGGCTCGGCAAGGCCGAGATCCTCGAGGAAGGCGGCCTGATCGCCGGGGTCGAGCGCGGCGATCTCCGCCTCCACGCTCGCCGAGAGTGCGAGGCCGGCAGCACCCAACTCGTCGATGCGCGGCTCCAGGTCGCCCGGCAGCGGCTCGGCGGCGCGGTCCTCGTCCCGGTTCACAACCACGAGCAGCGGTCGGTCCGTGAGCAACTGGTACCCCTTGAGCTGGCCGCGATCGAGCTCGCTGGCCGAGAGGGTACGCAGCGGCCTGCCGTCTTCGAGCACGCCCTGCATTCGCTCGAGGCGGTCGCGGTCGGTCTGCGACAGATTCTCCTTGCGCGCCCGAACGAGCAGCCCCTCGACGATCCCGAGGTCCGCGAGGATGCACTCGTCGGAGAACGCGTTCAGGTCCCGCAGCGGGTCGGCGTGACCCTCGACCGCCGGGTTGTCGAAGTCGCGGAGCACGAGCGCGAGGGCCTCCTGCTCACGGATGGTCGTGAGCGCGCGCGTCGAGAGACCCGCACGCTCCGCTCCGTGCTCGCCGGGGATGTCGCAGAAGGTCATCTCGGCGTACGTGGTCTTCTTAGGACTGAACATCGCTGAGAGCCGGTCGATCCGCTCGTCGGGCACACGCACGGTGCCGAGGCGCACCTCGCCGCCGTACCCGACCGGCACGTCGAAGCCGGTCATCGTGTTGAACACTGTGGTCTTGCCCGAGCCGGCGAAGCCGACGAGCCCGATCTTCATCCCTGTCTCACCTGTCCGTCCTGCGGAGATGGCACGCCCGCCCGGCCTACTCCCACTCGATGGTGCCGGGCGGCTTGCTCGTGATGTCGTAAGCGACGCGATTGATGCCGTCGACCTCGTTGATGACGCGGTTGGAGATGCGCGCGAGCAGGTCGTGCGGCAGTCGCGCCCAGTCCGCGGTCATCGCATCTGCCGAGGCGACCGCGCGCACGATTATGGGGTGCCCGTAGGTGCGCTCGTCGCCCATGACGCCCACGCTGCGGATATCGGGCAGCACGGCGAAGTACTGCCAGACCTCACGGTCACGGTCCCACGCGAGGATCTCCTCGCGCACGATCGCGTCAGCCGCACGTAACAGCTCAAGCTTATCGTACGTGACCTCACCGATGATGCGAACCGCAAGGCCCGGACCTGGGAACGGCTGCCTGTGGACTATCTCGTCGGGCAGGCCAAGTTCGGCGCCCACCGCGCGCACCTCGTCTTTGAAGAGCGCCTTGAGCGGCTCGATGAGGTCGAAGTGCACGCCTTCCGGAAACGGGATGAGGTTGTGGTGACTCTTGATCTTGGCTGCGGTCTTCGAGCCGGATTCGATGACGTCAGGGTAGAGCGTACCCTGCGCGAGCCATTTGACGCCCTCAAGCCGCTCGGCTTCCTCGAAGAATACCTTCCAGAACTCCTCGCCGATGATGCGGCGCTTTTCCTCTGGATCGGTCACGTTGGCGAGCGCGGCAAGGTAACGTTGCTCGGCTTCGACATGCACGAGGTCGATGTGGAACTGATCGCGAAAGACGTGTGCGACCTCGTTGGCCTCGTTCAAGCGCAGCAGGCCGTGGTCGACAAAGACGCACGTGAGCTGATCACCGATCGCGCGATGCAGCAGCGCGGCGACCACGCTAGAATCCACGCCGCCGGAAAGCCCGCAAATGACGCGGTCACTCCCGACCATCTCGCGCACCCGCTCGACCGTCTCGTCGATGATGTTGACCATCGTCCAAACCGGTGGGATACCCGCGATTTCGTAAAGGAAGGTCTTGATGATTCGCTGGCCATACTCGGTGTGCGCGACCTCGGGATGAAACTGGGTGGCGTAGAGGTTGCGTTCCGGATCCTCCATAGCGGCCACGGCGGTCGTTGCGGTCCGTGCCGTGACCGAGAAGCCCGCGGGCACCTCGCCCACGCTGTCGCGGTGACTCATCCATACCTGGCTGCGAGCCGGCACGCCCGCAAGCAGACGGCTCGCCGACTCGAGCACCTCAAGCTCAGCAAACCCGTACTCGCCGACGCCGGTGAGCGGGATATCGCCGCCGAGATGCAGCGCCATCTCCTGGATGCCATAGCAAAAGCCGAGCACCGGGATTCCGAGCTCGAGCACGCGTGGGTCCATGTGCGGAGCGTTCTCGGCGTACACACTCGCCGGCCCGCCCGAAAGGATGATCGCCGCAGGTGCGCGCCGCGCGACCTCCTCGGCGGAGATGTCGTACGGGAGTATCTCGCTGAAAACGCGGGCTTCACGCACGCGACGTGCAATCAGCTGCGCGTACTGGGCCCCGAAGTCGAGCACGATGACGGTGGGTTGGCGCTCATGGTAGGTGGCTGTCACGCGTCTCGCCTACCGGCCCATACCCACGCGCTGAGAGTGCTGGAGGGCCTTACCCTCGGTCTGAAGCGCCGGCGCCACCATGACCTCGGCCTTCTGGAACGTCTTGAGGTTCTCGTATCCGGTCGTCGCCATGGAAGTGCGCAAGCCCCCGAGCAGGTTCAACGTGCCGTCATTCTGACGCGCTGGGCCTAGCAGAACCTCTTGCAGCGTGCCTTTCTCGCCAGCGTACACGCGAGTACCGCGCGGCAGATCCGGGTGGAACGTCGCCATCCCCCAGTGGTAACCCCGGCCGGGAGCCTCGGTGGCCGCGGCGAGCGGCGAGCCGATCATGACCGCGTCCGCGCCCACAGCGATCGCCTTGGCGAGATCGCCGCCGGTACGCATCCCCCCGTCCGCAATGACGTGGCTGTAGACGCCCGTCTCGTCGAGGTGGCGCATCCGGGCAGCGGCGGCATCCGCGATTGCGGTGCACTGCGGAACCCCGATACCGAGTACCCGCCGGGACGTGCACGCGTGACCCGGGCCTACACCCACGAGGACTCCGACGGCACCCGCGCGCATGAGGTGAAGCGCGCCCTGGTAGCTGCAACACCCCCCGATGATGGACGGAATGCCGAGGTCGCGCACGAACGTGTTCAGGTCGAGTGGCTCATCGTAGCTCGACTTGTGTTCCGCCGAGACGACCGTGCCCTGAATGACAAGGATGTCAAGACCGCCGGCGAGCGCGGGCTCAATGTAGCGCTCGACGTTTTGCGGGGTGAGTGAGGCGGCGGCAATGACTCCGCCGTCCTTGATCTCCTTGACACGTTGGGTGATGAGCTCCGGCTTGACCTGCTCGGCGGCGTAGATGTCTTGCATCTTGGCGGTCGCGACCTCGTCATCGAAAGACGCGATCGCGTCGAGCTGCGGCGCGGGGTCCTCGTAGCGGGTCTGGATACCTTCGAGATTCAGCACCGCAAGTCCGCCGAGCTTGCCCATCGCGACCGCGAACGCGGGGTCGACGACGCCATCCATCGCAGAGGCGAGCACCGGAAGCGGGAACGAGTAGTCGGCGCCGCGGAAGGTAAACGTCCACGAGATGTCGACGTCACGCGGATCACGCGTACGACGGGAAGGCACGATGGCCACGTCATCGAATCCGTACGCCCTGCGGGCAGTCTTGCCACGTCCGATCTCGATCTCCATGAGCTCTCGCCGCCTTCTCGTGTCACGTGTACGCGTATGCCCCGGATTCTTCTGGCTCGGGAGTCCCTGTATTCTATGCGGTTTGACCGCGCGCGTGAACCGCTGCAAAATAGAAGCTGAACCTTTTCGGCCGGAGGCGTTCGTGTGCCGCCCAGCGGGACAAGCGGACACCTTCCGAGAACCAGACGACCGGAGCCATGCAGCCAATGTCACAGCAACTCGGCCGTCTAACGCGGGCGCTCTGCGTCGTGGCGCTCTCTGCCGGTGCCCTGTTCGGTGCCGCTGATCTCGCCTGGGCTGGGCGCGTCTTCATCGATCCGGGTCACGGCGGCTCGTTCCCGGGCGCGGTCTACGGCGGCGTCACCGAGGCGAACATCAACCTTGCGATCGCGCGCGAACTCGACACGATCCTGCGTCAGAGCGGACACCAAACCGCTCTGAGCCGCACCGCTGATGTCAACACGACGCGCGCAGACATCCCCACGTGGCGCACGGAGGACTCGCGCCTCGTCTACGCGACGAACGGCGTATTCAACGTCTTCGACGACTTGCAGGCACGCTGCGACACGGCCAACCGCTGGGGTGCTGACGTCTTCGTGTCGATCCACGCGAACGCGGCGGTAGCGACCTCGGCCAACGGCGCGGAGACGTTCTGGCGCAACCAGAGCACAACCGACCGGCTCCTCTCGGCCCGGCTCGCAGAGTTCGTGCAGCGGGAGTACATCGCGGAGACGGGACTCGCAAGCCGAGGGGTCAAGACCGCGCAGTTCTACGTATTGCGCTGGTCGAACATGCCAGCCATTCTTGTCGAGACCGGTTTCATGAGCAACTCAAGTGACCTCAAGCGTCTCAGGGATCCCGCGTTCCAGCGCCGCGCCGCACGCGGCATCGCACGCGGCATCGAACTGTTCTTGGCCTCTGAACCGTTCACCCGCGTCTATCCACGCATCGCCGGAGAGAACCGCTTTGACACGGCGCGCGCGATAGCCGATGCCGGGTGGCCCCTCAGCACGAACACCGTCATTCTCACGTCGGGCACGTCGTGGCCCGACGCGCTATCAGGCGTCCCCCTTTCGCGAAGGCTGGGCGCGCCCGTCTTGCTGACCACGCCAGAAGACCTCCACCCCAGCGCACGCACGAGAATCGCCGCTCAAGCACCCACGCGCATCGTGGTGCTCGGAGGGGAGGCGGCGGTTAGCACGACAGCGGTGGCGAGCGCCGTGGAAGCGACCGGTCGCGAGCCGGCTGACGTCACAGTCGACCGCATCGCTGGCCAGACGCGCTACGAGACCGCGGCCGCCATAGCCCGCCAGGTGGGCGTGCCAGCTGATGGACGCGTGATCATAGCGTCGGGCCAGGGCTACGCCGACGCGCTCTCGATCGCCCCGTTTGCGGGAATGGCCGGCATGCCGATACTCCTCGTCGAAACCAGCGCGGTGCCTGAAGCCACCAGGCAATTCATCACCGAGAACGCCGCACGGATCACCCGGTTCGAAATCATCGGCGGCACAGGCGCCGTGAGCGCTGCCGTCGCCACCGAACTCGGTCAGACCGCGCAGGTCATTCGCGTCGCCGGCACCGACCGCTGGGCGACGAACGTCCGCGTGGTGGAGCGCTACGCCGGTGCAGGATCGCTAAACCCGCTCGTGGCGACAGGCCAGCTCTTCCCCGACGCGCTTACAGCCGGTGCGCTCGCCGCCACACAACGCCGCCCGCTCCTACTTGTGGGGGATCGCCTGATCTCGCCCCATACGCGGCGCTTCCTTGTCAACAACGCCGCGCGCGTCGCAGATCCTACTGTTGTGGGCGGACCCGCGAGCATCGCGCATCAGACCGACTGGATGATCCGCAAGTCCCTCGAACGGTGAGCGCGCGCCTGCGATCGGCACGACCCCGACATTGGGCTCGATGGTAGCGAAGGGGTAGTTCGCCGCGACACGGGATGACTCCTCGGATTGATACTGATAGAGTTGCCGGGGGAAACACCGTACGTACTCTACTGGACGGCGCTCGCCGCCGCCACACACGAAGAGGACCGATTCGTGCGTATCGGCATGTTCGCTGACATGTACAAGCCGCACATCAGCGGCGTCACCAACTGCATCGCACTTCACAAGCGCCGACTTGAGGAGTGCGGGCACGAGGTGTTCGTCATCACCTTCGGCAACCGTGATCACCACGACGACGAGCCTAACGTCATGCGCTCATGGGGCCTCGCGTTCGGTGATACCGGCTACCAGTTCGGTGTCGACCACAGCTCCGACATCAAGCGGCTGATCCCTACTCTCGACATCGCCCATGCGCACCACCCGTTCGTGAGCGGACGTCTCGCCCTTAAGTACTGCTCACCCGCTGGTGTACCGGTGGTGTTCACCAATCACACACGCTACGACCTTTACTCGGACGCGTACGCGGGGTTTGTTCCCCGTACCGTCAGGATGGCCTACCTCAGGCGCTACCTCTCTTGGTTCGCCGAGAAGACAGACGGCGTGTTCGCCCCGTCAAAGGGCTTGGCTGATTGGCTCGCCGATTTTGGCGTCACGAATCAAGCGGTCATCGTTCATAACGCTATCGACACGCGCCCGTTTTCCCAGCCGAGCGATCCTCGCACTAAGACTGAGCTCGGCTTCCCTGAACACGCGACGGTGATGGTCTATCTCGGCCGCATGGGCAAGGAGAAGAGTATCGAGACCCTGATCGAGGCGTTTGCAATCGCGGCTAAGCGCTGCCCGGAGCTTCACGTGCTTTTGCTTGGTGAAGGGCCGGAACGAGGCAGCGCCGAAAGGACGCTCGCGGAGCGCGGTCTTGCCCATCGAGCGAACTTCGTCGGTGAGACACCGTACGAGCTGGTCCCCGGGTACCTTGCCGCGTGTGATTTCTTCGTCACGGCGTCGACATCTGAGACGTACCCGCTCGTCGTTCTCGAGGCCGCCGCCGCCGGTCTGCCTGTGGCGGGCGTCCGGTCGCCCGGCGTCGGCGACGTCGTCGTTGACGGCTCAACCGGGCTGCTCAGCGATGATAGTGCTCCCGCACTCGCCGACTGCATCGAAAGAATGGCAAGCGACGAGGTGCTCCGTCTGCGGCTGAGCGAGCAAGCGAAAGACGCGGCCGCCAGCTACGACATCACGCTGGCCGCCGATATAACGCTCGACCTGTACAGGGAAATCATCGACGCGCGACGTGCGCGTTCCCGAGTCGCTCTCGGCTAATTCACTCTACATCGCAAAATCGTCAAACGCTTCGACGTTCCAGTCGATGCCGTACTCGGCGAGCTTCGCGTAGTACTCAGCCTCGGAGTACTCCTTGTTGAGGATGTGGAAGCGCGCGCCATTGAGTCCCACGCAAAATGCGCAATCCCGGCAGTCGACGCATTGCACGCACTCGATTATCGAATCGCTGTTGTGACAGCTGATGCACGCCCGGGAGTTGTAGACGTAGTTACAGTTCCGGCACGCCTCCACGTTGAAACAGCCATAGTTGTTGGCCGGGTCTCGATCGTGCGTGTGCTCGGACTTCAGTCGCGTCCACTCACGCATGAACTCCGCATTCATCGGATCCCTCCAGGTCCGGGGTGGTCTCGCTTACTGTATCGGACCGGGACCCCGCCGGCTAGAGAGGCAGAAAGGCAAGAAAAGGACGGTGTCCCGAGCTTGGTAGCCCGGGACCCCGTCATCAAGTGCACTGCGTGGGAAACGTGCGGAGCCTACATCATCCCGCCCATGCCGCCCATGCCGCCCATCGCAGACGCGCCGTCTTCCTTGGCGGGAGCGTCTGTCACCGTGGTCTCGGTGATGAGAATAAGCGACGCGATCGACGCCGCGTTTTGCAGAGCGGAACGGGTCACCTTCACCGGGTCGATGACTCCCATCGCCATGAGGTCGCCGTACTCGCCCGTAGCGGCGTTCAGGCCGTGCCCCTTGTCGAGAGCCTTGACCTTCTCGGCCACGACCGAGCCTTCGAATCCGGCGTTGGACGCGATGGTCTTGAGGGGCTCGTCGAGAGCCTTGCGGATGATCTTGACGCCGAGCATCTCCTCCTCGGGAAGCTCAAGCCCGTCGAGTGCGCCCATCGCGTCAACAAGCGCAACGCCACCGCCGGCGACGATGCCCTCCTCGACCGCCGCGCGAGTCGCCTGAAGCGCGTCTTCGATGCGGTGCTTCTTCTCCTTGAGCTCAACCTCGGTCGCGGCTCCCACCTTGATGACCGCCACGCCGCCGGAGAGCTTCGCAAGGCGCTCCTGGAGCTTCTCGCGATCGAAATCAGAATCGGAGTTGTCAATCTCAGCCTTGATCTGATTGATCCGGGCCTTGATATCGTCCTCGGAGCCAGCGCCATCGATGATCGTGGTGTCTTCCTTGCTGACCTTGACGGTCTTCGCGCGACCGAGGACGTCGAGGGTCACGCCCTCAAGCTTCATGCCCAGCTCCTCGGAGACAACCTTGCCGCCCGTGACGACAGCGATGTCCTCGAGCATGCGCTTGCGGCGGTCGCCAAAGCCCGGCGCCTTGACCGCGACGCAGGTAAACGTGCCGCGAAGCTTGTTGACGACGAGCGTGGCAAGCGCCTCACCCTCGACGTCCTCGGCGATGATGAGAAGCTGCTTACCGGATTGCATGACCTTCTCAAGGACAGGAAGCAGATCCTGGATCGAGCCAATCTTGCTGTTTGCGATGAGGATGAGCGGGTCGTTGAGCACCGCTTCCATGCGGTCGGGATCGGTGACCATGTACGGCGAGATGTAGCCCTTGTCGAACTGCATGCCTTCGACGGTCTCAATGTCGATACCGAAGGTCTGCGACTCCTCGACAGTGATGACACCGTCTTTGCCCACGACCTCCATCGCCTCGGCTATCTTGCTGCCGATGACCTCATCGGCCGCGGAGATGGCGCCGACGTGGGCGATCTCCTCCTTGTCCTCAATTTCCTTCGCGTTGGACTTGATCGCCTCAACGACGACCTCGACGGACTTCTCGATACCGCGCTTGATGGCGAGCGGATTTGCGCCAGCGGCAACGTTGCGCAAGCCTTCGCGAACGATAACCTGTGCGAGCAGGGTCGCGGTGGTGGTACCGTCACCCGCGACGTCGTTGGTCTTAGTCGCGACTTCTTTGACGAGCTGAGCGCCCATGTTCTCGAGCGCGTCGTCGAGCTCGATCTCCTTTGCGATGGTAACGCCGTCGTTAGTGATAGTTGGCGCGCCAAACTTCTTCTCGAGCACAACGTAGCGGCCTTTGGGGCCGAGAGTGACCTTGACCGCGTCGGCCAGCTTGTTGACGCCGGCCTCGAGGCCGCGTCGGGCCTCCTCGTCGAACCGGATCTCTTTAGCCATCTAAGATATCTCCTCCTTGGATCGGTGGGTGGACTGGCGGGGGCTTTGCGTTTGCGACTAACCCTCGACGACCGCGAGGATATCGCGCTCGGAAAGAATCATGTACTCCTCGCCATCAAGCTTGATCTCAGTACCGCCGTACTTGCTGTAGATGATGGTGTCGCCCTCTTTGACGTCGAGCGGCACGCGCGCGCCGTCTTCGAAACGACCTTCTCCCACCGCGATGACGGTACCCTTCTGCGGCTTTTCCTTGGCGGTGTCGGGAATGTACAGACCGCTCTTGGTCTGCTCCTCGGCCTCGGCGGCCTTGACGACCACTCGGTCGCCCAGCGGCTTGAGCTTCATGTGCTGCCCTCCTGTGTTATCGAACCGGCATGACTTACTTCCTACTGTGCTGACGGGATTACGACGCTTGATGCAGCACCCCATCGCGCGGCGAACCGCGAACAGGTATGTACCCCACTTCGCAGCCGGATATGCCGCCTGCTAGCACTCTCCTTATCCGAGTGCCAACACGTAGGGATTCTATCCCTCCCGCTCTCGGCTTTCAACCCCGTTTCACAGGCATTTTACCGACGCACGTGAGTGCGGGCCGCATAGGTCAAAAACGTATACCAGGAAGCGCGACGAGGGCCGGACAGTTGGCCCGGCCCTCGAACGGCGCAAGAATGAGACTACGGGCCGCTAATCCGGTGGAGGAATCGTCTGCCAAAGGTCGCGGAACGCCTCGTAGACAGCTTCGCTGATCGCGCCTGGGCCGCCGATCAGGTAGCAACCGATCCCGTCCCCTATAATGCTACCGATAGCTCCGTTTGTGTGGAAGTAGTCGACTACCGTTTGATGCAACGAATTCTTCGATGTGAACAGCACGGGTGCGCCCGTCCACCAGCTGATCGGAGCCGCCGCAAGCGCGTCGGGGAAGTTCTCGCCCGACACGACGGTCGCGAGATGCGGGCTCATGCCCGCATTGGCCACCCCCCACCGCGCGACAGCAAGCGCGGTCTCATACCTGTTGGCACCCGCCACACGCTCGACAACAAACTCAGTGGCGAGCTCATCAAAGACCGCTGAGCTGACGGCACCCTCGCCGCCGACCACTACGACGTTGGTGATCGCGTTACCCATGAGCCAGTCCATGGTGACTTGAGGCACATGGTCCTTGTGGGTCATGAGCACAGGGCTCCGCTCGTTGGCCGCGACCGGCGCAGCCGCCAGGCCGTCCGCCCACGAGTGGCCGTTCACGATGAACGCCGTGCCGCCTATGTGTCCCGCCTCGGCTGTCGCGGTCGCAACAGCGGCCGCCGTCTCGAAGCGATCGGCCCCAGCGATGCGCTCGATCTCAGAGATATTGCGGATGTTCGCAAGCTCGTCGAAGACCTCCTCGCTCACCGCGGATTCGCCGCCGAGCACCCAGATCTTGACGTCGTCCTCGTCCCAGTACCTCGACTCAGTCACACGCCATATCTCGTCCCACGTCTCATACGGCAGGTGATCCTTGTGCGTGAGAAGCAACACGCCGCCGAGCTGAGTCGCCATCGGGCCGCCAGCTAAGGCGTCAGCGGGATTGCTCCCATTCACGATCACGATGTCTGAGGGGCCGATGCCCGTCCCGGGAACTGGGTTCTGTGTGTCATCCCACTGCAGCCGCGAAACCTCAGCGGCTGTCGCAAACCGGTTCTCGCCCCACACGCGACGAGCGTCGCCTAAGGTGATGTGGAGCTCATACTCGCACAGATGACCACGGCCGCCGATCTGGATGTAGTAGATCCCCGGAGAGGGCGCGCGATAATACATCGAGTCCGAGTACCCGCTGTTCCAGAAATCGTTGTCGTCAGCGTACCTGAGAAAAGTCCCCTCGCTGTCGTAGAGATAGATCTCAGTGTCTGAGAACCCGGAGGCGTACACGGCCTCCACCCAGATCGGGGTCCCTGTCTCATCGATCGTCACCTTGACGGTATCCCACTGGTCTTCCGATTCGTTCATGCCGTGGAACGAGCGGTACGAAGAGTACGTGTTCCCGTCGAGTGCCGGATCGAATTCGTACGCTGTGGCGAACGTGTCGTCAGGTTCGTAGGCATCCGCGTACACGACCGCGGCCTGCGGCTGGATGGTCGCACCTCCGTCCTTCGTACCCCCGGCCGCACCGAGCCCCGGCATACTCGCGAGCATGAACACCGCTAACATCACAACGAGCGATGTCCTTGCCCACCGTTGTCTGCCCCTCATATGCTCCACACTCCTCTCATCTACGCGGGCATACTCCCCGTTCCCAACCGGTGCAAAGCCCGCTACTGACACGCGCGTGCCAAAACGGGATATTCCCCATCGCGGATAAACGGACACAACCGGATCGCCCTCGAGGGGTGCTCCATAAAACGGGAGAGTGCGTACCGCGCAAATCAGCCGAGCGTCAGGTCAGCGACCGCTTCCGCGGCAAGCCCGAGCCGATCGCCGCGCCTTAGCAGCCAGGTGCCAGCGACCGCGATCATTGCGGCGTTGTCGGTACACAGCGCAGGTGCGGGTACCGCAAGCGCAATGCCCTTCTCGTCAAGCGCGGAGCGAAGCGACTCGCGCAGCGACGGGTTCGCGGCCACACCGCCAGCCAGACAGACGGTGCGCACACCGTACTCCTCGGCGGCACGGACGGTCTTGGCGACCTGCACGTCTATCACGGCCGCCTGGAACGACGCGGCGAGATCAGGCACGTCGATCTCGCGACCCGCTTCACGCTCGTGACGAATGTGGTTGATGACCGCGGTCTTGAGACCGGAGAGCGAGAAGCGGTAGTCACCGGATCGCATCATCGCGCGAGGGAAGTCGATGGCGGCCGGATCTCCGGTGGCGGCGAGCTTCGAGATGGCCGGGCCGCCAGGATAGCCGAGGCCGAGCACCTTGGCGACCTTGTCGAACGCTTCGCCGGCCGCGTCGTCGAGCGTCTGGCCGAGCGTTCGGTAGACACCCCACTCTGGTACGTGCACGAGGGAGGTGTGCCCGCCCGAGACGACAAGCGCGATGATCGGCGGTGCCACAGCGGGATCATCGAGTACGGCGGCGAAGATGTGGCCTTCGAGGTGATTGACGCCCACGAGAGGCGCCCCGGTGGCCATCGCGAGCCCCTTGGCGTACGCGACTCCCACCACGAGCGCGCCGATAAGCCCGGGGCCGTACGTGACCGCGATCGCGTCAAGATCGCGCACGGTCACCTGCGCGCGGTCGAGCGCCTCTTCGACGACTCCCACGATTGCCTCGATGTGCTTGCGCGACGCAATCTCGGGCACGACACCGCCAAAGCGCGAGTGGAAATCAACCTGGCTTGCGACCACGTTCGAGAGCAACTCGGTACCGCCGCGCATGACAGCGGCGGCTGTCTCATCGCATGAGGTCTCGATGGCAAGCACGATCTCGTTTGTGCCGCGCGGCCACGGACCATTCGCCGTACGTGCCGCTGCGCGCTGTGTGAGCACGCGCTCCACGTCCGCAAGCGGCGCGGACATGATGATCGCGTCTTCTCCTGGACCGTAGTAGTCGACCCGGCGGCCGGTCACCACAAGACCGAGCGCCCGGTAAAACGCGACCGCCTCTCCACTCGTTTCCCGCACCTCAAGCTTGAGCGTGTATGCCCCGAGTGCCACGGCGCGCTCAACTATCGCCGCCATGAGCGCCGACGCCACTCCGGTACGACGGTACTCCTCGGCGACCGCAAGATTCATCACGTGGGCCTCGGTGCCCACGACCATCACGCCACCTGAACCAGCGAACGCGCCGCCCTCCTCGGCGACGAACCAACCTCGCGACCCCGGCCTGGCGAGCTCACCGGCGAAGGACGCTCGCGACCAGGGTCGCGGGAACGTCGCCTCCTCGAGCGCGCATACCGCATCGAGATCACGGTGGGCCATCGCGCGGACCGTGACGCTCATCGCGGCGGAGCCTCCCCTCGTGCCCGCTCGGCCTCCTCGGCGTCGGAGAGGCGCGGATATGTCGGCAGCAGGGCGCCGACGTCGCCGCTGCCAGCCTCCCCTGCCGCCCACGCGTGCTCGAAGGCGGCGAGCAGGCCGGATGCCGCCGGGAGCCAGTGTGACTCGGCGGATAGCCGCAGGCGCGGACCGAACGCCTCGGCGAACACCGCTCCGTGCTTGGCGAGCCCGTCACCAGCGAGTGTGACCGGCCGTCCGAGCGAAGCCCACTCGCAGGCCGCCTCAGCTGGCGTCGTGACCCGGTCCGGCTCGAGGCGCGAGACAGCTCCCTCAACCACCTCGAAGAGCGCGACGTAGACCTCACCGCGCATGGCATCGCCCACCACGCCAAGCAGCCCGCCGTGCGAAGTTTCATCCGCCACGTAGGCGCTCGGGGCGCGTGCGTATCCCCACGCGACAACATCGAGCGTGCCCACGCCGTACAGCGGGACGCCGAGCCCGTGCGCGAGCCCTTTCGCCGTAGCGACACCGATGCGCACCCCGGTAAACGAGCCCGGTCCTCGTCCGACGACGACCTCCGTGATGTCGCTCACCGCAAGCCCTTCCCGGCGCAGCATCTCGTCGCACGCCGGAAGCAGGCGGCCGAGCGCGGCGCGCGGCGCGTCGATGTCGGCAGCGGCGCGCATGTCGATCCGCGCGCCGTCACGCTCCCGCTCGCCGAGCGCGATCACGGTCCGCTCAGTTGCGGTGTCGATGCCGAGCACGAACGCCACCGTCACCGCCCTCCCTTGCCGCCGACAACCACGAGACTGGCTATCGCGTCGCACGCCGCGAGCCACTTTGAAGCGCGCGCCGCGCTCACCGGACCCGATGGCGTGACACTGATCGTGCGTGACTCATCACCACTGATGTGAAGCGCCACCGAAAGCACATCAGCGGGGAGCGCCTGCGGAAAACGGTCTCCCCACTCGATGAGACATACCGCGCCACTCTCGAGCACTCCCCAGAAGTCCAGATCTTCAAGCTGGTCCTCCCGCTCGAGCCGGTAGAGATCGAAGTGCGCGAGTTCGAGCCGACCGCGGTGCACGATCAGGATGTTGAATGTGGGGCTCGTGACCTCCTCGGCCACGCCAAGTCCGTCGGCCACGCCTTTGGCGAGCACTGTCTTGCCGGCTCCCAGGTCGCCGGTGAGCACGATCACGTCGCCTGGCGAGACTACTCTCCCCAACGCCTCACCAGCCGCTCGCGTCGCGTTCGAACCCGCGCTGTCGATGATGCCGCTCACGGCGGTGTCGCTCGTGCTGGCGGTGCGGGTATCTCGCCGGGATTCTCGGCAAGGAGCCGGCCGAGAAGCGCGAAATCGGCCGTAAGCGCTTCATGCTTGGAGCCATCGTAGAGCGCCGCTGCCGGATGGAAGATCGGCAACACCGTGAAGCCGCCCGCGTGGCGCACCGTGCCCCTCAGTCCGGTGATGCCCTCCTCGGTCCGCAGCACGAATCGCGTCGCGAAGTTGCCCAGGGGGACGATCACGCGTGGCTCAACGAGCCGGACCTGGTCGCGCAGGAATGGCGTGCACGTCTCGATCTCGTCTGACAGGGGATCGCGATTGCCCGGAGGCCGACATTTGAGAATGTTGGCGATGTAGACATCGGCGCGCCTCATGCCAATCGAGGCAAGCAGCTCGTCGAGCACTCTGCCCGCGGCACCGACGAACGGTTCACCCTTGAGGTCTTCGTTTCGCCCCGGCGCCTCACCGATGAGCATCACGTCGGCGTCTTCTCGGCCCACCCCGAATACGATGTGCGTGCGTGTCTCGCCGAGCGGACAGCGGCGGCACTCTCCGATATGCTCGCGGAGCTCGGCCAGCGCTGCAAAACGGCTCACAGCCACGTGGTGACCTCTTCTAAGGGACGCCTTTTGGGGCGCGCACCTGACTCGGCACAGTGGCCGATCGGCAAGATGGCCACCGGCGTGATCGCGTCAGGAATGTCAAGTGCGGCGCGAACCGCGCGCTCGTCAAACGCGCCGATCCAGCATGAGGCAAGTCCCCTGTCGACCGCGGCAAGCAACATATTTTGCACAGCCGCAGCAGTGTCCTGGATAGAGTAGAGCATCTCGCCCCGATCACCGTAGCGCGCCGCGCACGGCCGCGGATCGACAGAGACAACGATCACCACAGGCGCCGCCGCGGCCCACCGCTGCGCGAGCGCGGCAGCAAGACGCTCCCGCGCGTTCGCGCTACGCACCACGGTAAAGCGCCACGGCTGGATGTTTCCCGCTGTGGGGGCGCTGATCGCCGCGAGAAGCAGTGCGCGGATGTCCTCGTCTTTGACGGCCAGGCGGTTGGAGAAATGCCGCACGCTGCGTCTGGACGCGATGACTTCCGTGAACTCCATGGGAATACCTTTCATCAGGGACGGCGAGCGCGATGGCCGCCGGATACTCACCCTGAATGTTAGCGCACGTTGCCCAAGACCGAATCGCGAACATTCTGATTCACAGCAACCGTGCCCCCGAAAAAGACAACGGTGTCAATCGCGAGCGCATTGTCTCTCAGAGTCACCGCAACCGACTCGGGCAATACGTCGGGACGGGTGAGCATCATGACGCTGCCGGTCCTGCCCTGAAGCACCCCCCCACTAAGCGCATCTGGAAAGCGCGTGCCTGTAGAGATCCCGACACGATCCCATCGATGCCTCTCTCTCACGGCAGTGTGTGTGGTGGCGAACCTGGCGATGGCGACCGCGGTGTCGTAACGGTCGGGGCCTTCCAGCCGAACGACATCCGGCACGCCAAGTGCACGGACCTCATCCTCGACACTCGTGGGCACAGCGCCGAGTCCACCAAGGACGATGACCAAGCTAGAGTCCCTCACGAGCCCTCTTACACCATCGCCAAGCCGAGTCGCCCCTGGATCGACAAGCACCACGGGCCATCGCTGCCTAACCGCAATCGGAGCGGCCGAAAGCGCATCGGGAAAATCACGCCCTGTGGCCAGGAACAAAGTGCCGTCATGCCGAGTTCCCAGGAGGGAGATCACCCGTGTGGCGATTCTCTCGGCGGTCTGATAGCGATTGTCGCCTCCAAGGCGATCGACGACCACACCCATCCCCTCAAGTTGGGACTGAACCCGAGCGCCAACCGCTCCTGTCCCTCCAAGGATCAATGCTCTCCTCGCACCCAGTCGAGCAATCTCGGCCCTGGTTGCCGCTGGAACCGAGTCCCGTTCCACCAAGAGAATGGGTGCGTCGAGCACCCCCGCCAGGGCTGAGCCGCCAAGCGCGTCCGGCCAGTTGTGTCCAGTGGCTATGAGCACGTGCTCAGAACCTTGCGGAAAGGCGAGCTCCGAGGAGCGCGCCGCCGTCTCGAATCTGTCGGCTCCTTGAACCCTGCGTGAGGCAAGAGATACAAATGCAAGGTTCGGGGTCTGCCCCGTGTGCGTCTGACGCGAGTCGCCCCAGGCCAGTATTCCGCGACCAAGAGCCGGAGCGTGCTGACTAGCGAGCACAGGAGACGCCCTGAAGATCGCGCCGGTAGTGTCGCGCATGAAAACCTGGTGGATCGGGTCGCCCTGACTGCCTGGAGGAAGGCCGAACGCTTGCCATGCCACGTGAACGCCGTCGGTCGAAGGGGAGACCACGATGCTCCATCCAGGCCCCGATGTCGCGTCGACGCTCGTACCGGCAACAAAATCATAGATGCGAACCCTATCAGCCGAGTGCCTCCAAACCGCAAGAACACCTGCAGTCGCGGGGTCGGGATCCCTGTTGGCTGTGTCCTCGGATAGCGTAGCGGTACCACCCGGATCGACAATCCGCGTCGAATCCGCGCTGACCGACATGCTGATGATCCTCGCGCTTCCTACGCTCAGTCGACTTGCGAACACCAAGCGGCCTGGCCCGAGGACCGGAGAAAAAACATCGGCGCCGGGATCGGCCGCCAACACGACGGCGGTGGATACGGGACCACCCTCCAGTACGTCAGGAACCCCGTTCCCATCCAGATCGAGCCGCAAGCCATAGATCGCTCGGCTTCCCAATGGACCCTGCGCCCACGTCAGAATGCCCTCGCTGATCGAAGGGGTCCACAAGGGCGTGGTAGTTGCCGATACGATCGTAGCCCGGCGTGACCGGTTCGTCATATCGACAATATTGAGCCGAAACGTGTTGGTTTGACCGACTTGTTGCTCATCGATGAACACGACGTAGCGATCGAACGCGGTCGCCGCATATTGACTTCCGGGGCCGTCCGCGACGACAGCGCGAACCCCTGTTGCGGGCCATAGCGCCCAAAGATCGGCGGGCTCATCGGAGCGTATCCGCTGCTCGAATAGTATGAATCCGTCGCCGAGCACCGGATTAGTCTGCTGATTGAGAAGCGGGGTCACTGTTGGTTCGGCCAGAAACGCATATGTTGACTCAGGCACTAGTATTACTTGCAGCAGAGTAGCGAGAGCCAAAGCAAGGGTGATCCGCGCAACGCTGTACGCCTTGGGAAACCGCTGAGAAATCAGCCCTCTCACCTCCCTAGTACGGCAACGCGTCGATGAACTTTAGGGCGGATTGCCGTGCGTCGACGACCCGATCCGGCGCGAGTGGCGCAACGACCACCCTGATTGCGAAGCGCCCTTCAGTCCACACGAAACAGACCAGCGGCGGAAACTGGGTCGGTCTTCCTTCGTCATTCATGGCCTGGCGAATCTTCCTGCCTCCCCACGTATATGACAGCTGTTTCACCGGAAACGAGTGGATGAGCGTCTCTGCTTCGGACGATGCGTCAGCCGCCGAAGCGGTTCGTTTCACCGATAAGAACAGCATGTCGAATCCTACCGCCTCTCCCCCAGAGTACTCCGCAGTCAGCGTGTCGCCATCGACCGACACCTCGCCAATGCGAGTCGCCCCCGCAAGGTTCGACTGCGCCGCGGCAGGTCCGAACCCCGTCTGCAAGAAGCCAGACGGAGCTGGCCGCCGGGGACTGCCGCCTCCGGCCGGAGGCTCAGCTGCCTGCTCCTGGTCACTCGACACCTCAGCGGGGGCGCCTGTCGCCGAACCCTGCGGCGTCTCCTCAGTAGTACCGGTGGCCGCCGCGCCGCGATCTGGTGGCTCATCGGGCCCACCTTCCGAGCCCTGCACACGGTTCGCCTGATTCCCCTCGGCAAGCCCCCCCTCGCGTGTCAAACCGTCCGTCGCCCTCTCGTCTGCATTCCAGAACACCAGCCATCCCACCCCAAGGCCGCCCAGAAAGAGCAACACCAGACCCGCGTACAGAATCGGCCGGTTGAGTAATCCACGTCCACACGACTGTCGCATCACTTATCGCTCCCTGTCATAACCGTGCAAACCAAGTAAAACATCACCGTCTGATCCCAGAGTGACAACTCACGCAGCCTCTCGGCGAGTGACACCCGTAGCACTGCGTAGGAGTCGTTTCACCCTCGCGCATCTCCGCGGCGTGACTTCTTGCGTATGTCCTCTGGTGACCTGAGGGATGACAACTGCCACAGAAGGCGGACTGATGGCAGTGGCGGCAGGACTCCTGGGGCGCATCGAGCGCGGGCAGACCCATCTCTCGGGCACCGTCCACCAGCCGAGCCGGAAGATGGCACGTCACGCACTGCGTGCCGATCTCTCGGTCTCCCGCCAGCGCAGCTCCATGGAAGAGACTGCCGTACGGATGACACGTGTTGCACGACTCCCCGTCTGAGACCTCGATATGACATTCGCCGCAACCAGACATCTTTGGAGGAACACAGCGCAACGGGCCGTCAAGAACGTGGCAGCTCGTACAACGCGATCCGCCGGGAGCGTGAGACTCGTGGGAGAAGTAGACCACGGAGAACAATGGGCGCTCACGAAAGTACGGGTGGCACTCAAGACACTCCTGTTCCGGGAATGTATCGTGCGGCTCTTGTTCGTCTATCACCGTCACCGGCACGCCAATCACGCTCCGATATGTTCCAACGAACCTGTACTCCCATCCTTCTTGTGCCCGCAGGAGTAGCGCGTCTCCAATTTCATTCACCCTCGCGACGGCCAACGTGAGCGATGGGTGAATCGCCACGGCCTCAGCGAACAATGCTCGGGATGCCTTCGGATACGCGATGGCCATAGCCAGGGCAACACCGAGAATGAGCGCGAAGAGCCCCAGTATCCCGGCCACTGCGTATAGGGTCCTCGTACGCCCTTGGCTCATGGTCCTTTCACGCCCCCTGAACGATGCGCGTCATGCTCCCGATGGCATGTTTCGCACTCCCGCTGGAGATGACAGACTTGACACGCCTGTTCGGGATAGCCGGAATCCGGGTGTGTGCTGAGGAAAGAGTCGGGATGAGGCATTCTCACCCCGCCGTGACACGGGTTGCAGTACGACTCCCTGTGGCACATGTAGCAGCCTCGCCCTTCGAGCCTTTGCGCCTCCGGTCCGTGCACCTCCTGCCAGTCCTCTTCGTGTGGCCACTGCGCCAAGTGGCATGTCTGACACGAGAACCAATCGTGGCACGTGTTACAGCTTTCCAGATTTCGAACGGCCTCTCGACCATGAAGCCACTGCCACTGCGACGTATGGTTCTCGGGACGCTGTTCGGCCACCGCATACCAAGAGGTGACGACCAGCGATGCGACCGCCGCAATGCCAATCGCAGCCCAGACTGTGGCGGACAGGGCCCTAACCGTTATCACGCTCATCGCCCGGTCACCGCCACAATGCTCACAGCGACTCTACTCGCATCGGCCTGCCGCACTTCCCCTGGCTGCACGACGACGGTTGCTTCGGTGGAACCTGCGGGAACCGCAAACACCACGGTGATCGCCTCGGACACGCCCTCCTTCAGGCTAGATGGCACCCGAGCAACCAGGGAGACTCCGTCCCGGCCCTCCGAGAGCGGGAGCAACGTCGTGCCATCAATCTCGATTCGAACCCAGTTGGAGTCGAAGGCGCGAACCGCGCCAGCATTGTTGAGCCTTACTGACACCGCAAGCGGAAGCGCTCGGCTGCTGAGCGGGACCTCTTCCGCGATTCGCACCTGTGCTTCGACGATGCTCACAGTTCCGGTGCCTGCGATCGGACGCGCTTCACCACGTCTATCGGCCTGCATCTCTACCGGGACAGGCCACAACAGCGCCAAACCGCAGGACGTCACAAGCAAGACCACCAACAAGACCAGCAGCGTCCTCAGCCATGGATGCGTGCCCCGCCTGTTGGTACCCAAACGCTTCCGCGGCTCATTCATACCGGGTGATTCCCTGTTTCCACTTCTCGACCAGCTCGGACCCAGGAACGAGCGGGTCACCTAGCCTCAACACCTGTACCCTATCGTTGGCACGATCAGCGACGTTCAGCAAACCGTCGTACGCAATCGAGATCGATTCCGGGAAGTTGAATTCTGCGTCCGCCGTCCCCCGTCTACCATATACGCCGATGAGGGAACCCGCTCTGTCGAACAGATAAAGCTCGTGCCGGAACGCGTCGGCTACGAGAAGTCCCCTGTCTGTGTACGCTACGTCGCGGGGTAGACCGAAGAAGCTGACGATCTCCCCGTCAACGTCCGGACGACCCAGCGACCACACCGGATTTCCAGAACGGTCATACGCGATCACTCGCCTGTTGAACGAATCAGCGACCCACACGTACTCCCCGTGCGGATCGACTTCCAGTCCAGTGATGTGTCTCGGAGCGAAGCCATCCACTTCGCCCCTGTCGAATCTTCCGATCAACGCTCCAGCCTGGTCGAACCGGAATACCCCTGTCCTAGTGGCGACGAGATACTCATCGCCCATGCGATCGATGTCATAGGGAAAGAATCCCCCTTCGCCATAGACGGATGCCAATGGGTCTTCCGGAAAGTGTCCGATTACAGAGCCATCCTCTGCGAACATCCATACCCGCCTGAGACCCCAGTCGCATATGTACGCCACGCCGTCTTGATACATCGACCCCGTGACCGAGAAGACACGATTTGCCGGAAGCTCTCCTCCCAGGCGTGTCACAAGCACTCCGTTTGAGTCGTAGATATACGCCCGCTGGGCTCCAGTATCAGATATCAAGACCCGTCCGTCCGGCAACGATGCGACTCCTCTGGGTTCGTTGAGTCCATAGATGCTGAAGACCGGGACGAGTCCCTCGGCGGGCGTGGTCACCAGCGGCCCGCGTCTGCTAGGAAACAAGAGTTGCATAAACACGCAAGTGAGCAGCAACAGCAGTAGCAGCAAGACGATGATCCAGCCACGTGCGCGTTTCCGTGATTGGCGTGAGTCCTGAAGTGCAGCTTCCGGCCGTTTTTGTATGTCGGCTTGATCCTCAGTACTCATTCAGTCTCCTGATCGGTGTCGGCCGCCCATCGAATGCATCACGGGGTTGTTCGAAGTCGGGACAGCATCTCACGCACTTCGTCATTGTCCGGTACCAGACGTGCGGCTCTTTGCGCAGACTCCAATGCCTCAGATTCCCTGCCGGCCCTCTCATGAAGCACAGCTACCCGGAAGTGCGCGTTCCAGTATGTGGAACTTTGCGAGATGGATGCCTCATAGTGTTCGAGCGCCTTCTCGAAGTCTCCGGTCGCTTCTTCGAGCTCTCCCAGTCGATAGTACGCCAGGTGAGCGCCCCCATCAGGCAAAGCTTCGGCCGCAATCAGTAGACGAGTACGTGCGCTCTCGTAGTCCTCGTTTTGCATGTCGACCTCTGCCAGGTACATCTGCGCCGCCGAATTCCGATGGTCAAGCTCCACCGCCCTGGTGAACGCAGCCCGCGCCTTACTCGGTTGACCAGCGGCTGCATAAAGGCCGCCCAATGTTGACCAGACTATCGGATCGTCGGGACGTGCGATGCTGGCTTGTTGCCACTCGGAGATGTGAAACTCATGGTAGCTTCCGGGCGGCAGATTGGCTTCCGACGCCCAACGCCAGGCTAGGAGAGCCGCGTTCAGCGCTATCAGCACAAGCAGAACCGCCGCCACCTTCGATGACGTGCTCGAAAGCGCATATGTGCGGCCATGTTTTTGTCTCGCTTCCATGCCCCGCTCCGTGAAACGTGCGCGAGAACGTTCGCGCGCTCGACTAGTAAAATCCATTGAACCGAGACTCCCGCGCACTACACGATGGACATCGGGCTGCCTTGGCGGGTGAGTCTACTGGCGCATGGCTGATCGGAAACGCGCTACCACAAGTGTCGCAGACAACGCGATCGCGTCGAATCAAGATGATGGGTCTATCTCTCCACATTCCAGATGTCCCACGATCCGCCAGACGTATCGCGCCGGGAGTCTCGCATTGTTTCTCACAAATACCACAGCCTACACACTGCCTCACATCAAGCGTGAGCATCCAGTCGCTCGCAGCGTCACCCTCTGTTTCGATCCTGCGTAAGGCGCCGGTGGGACAGAGAAGGGAACACGCACCACAGGCCACACAACACTCACTGTTGATTCTTGGCCCCCTGGTGGAAAGCACTCCGACGGAGGATTCCTCACGGCCATCACCCGTTGCGACCCTCCCGCCTGTTCGTTCGAGCAGGTTTCGTACGGCCAGCACAGCGACAAACCGTCTATTCACCTTGTCAGACCCGCGATGCCCGTCCCCCAGCGCGCTCGTGAGTTGATCGCGATCGCCTCTCCAGTCCAGTACAGTCACACCCCACCGCAACACCTCACGGATGGCCGTGGCGCGATCCAGGCGTTCTCCGAGATCAACTGCCGGTGAGTGGGCCGAGAACACGCCTTGGGACACCGTGATTCTTGATCGGACCCCGATTGATTCCATCAGGGTGTTGCACGAATCCGCATACCGCGTAAGCCTCTCAGCACACGCACGTGCCCTCACGCCTTGAACCTCGGCGCAGGCTCCAATCTCAACGCGAAGCGGACGGCCGACGGTCGCAAGCAGGTGCAGCAGAGCTGACCGATCGAGCCATGAGACGCATCCCCCGTGAGCGCCAGGCTCCCCGCTCGAACTCGATTCGCCACACGAGACAATCAGCGGCGTGTCGTTTCCGTCCCCATCTCCGCTCAAGCACTGCATGAGAGATCGCGACAATCGAGGCAACCGTCGAGCATACCCATCATCCGGTAGCTCTATGACTCCCGTCGGGCACTCAGAAGCGCACGCACCGCATCTGTCGCACCGTGCCCTATGGTGCTCGCCGACGATCTCTAGCGATTGAGGATCGGGGAGCCCCTCGACACATGCGTCTCTGCAGCGCATGCACTCCACACGGGAACCAAGATTCAGGCACCGAGAACGATCGATCCGCATCGATGCCTGATCGAAGGTTCGTGACATTATGTCGGTGCTCTTCCAGATCAACCGAACATTCCGCCTATCCGATCAGTGACGGGAGCGGGTACACCCGGCCCGCAGGTTCTGCCAACCGGGTGTACCCGTGCCGCTGACCTATCGAGATCAGTCAACTCCTGGAACTTTGATGAACTTGACACTGGGCTTGGTCAGCACGCTCCTCGCCACAAGGTGCTCACCGCCCACCCGTAGCTCCGCTGCGTCCACTGTAAAATCACTGCCCTTGTCAACCCAGGCAAGCGCTTTCGCATGACACGCCTCAACGCAACGAGGGCCAGATGGCACGCCCGCAGCAACGCTAAACCCAGCGCATGCGTCACACTTATCCATTTTCTTGGTGTCCGGTTGAAGCACCATGGCACCGTACGGACACGCCCACTCGCAGCGACGACAGCCTACGCACGCGGATGTGTTCAGCGTCACCACTCCGCTGGCAGCGGATTTGGACAACGCGCCCTTAGGACACGCGGCCACACATGATGGCTCCTCACAATGGTTGCATGCTATCGAAACGAACACGCGGGAATTCGCGATATCCCTTGTGTAGACGCTGCGGCGGCTGACACCGCTCGGCGAAGCGTAACGAATCTTGCAGACCGCGACACACGCCTTACAGCCAACACACCTCTTGAGATCTACGACAAATCCCTTCGCCACCGGTTATGCACCTCCTTCGTGATCCATTGCACGCATGCAGCGCATGCAACCCGACACTACGCTCTTGCGATTCGTACCTTGACGTCGGTCATCAGAGCTGATGCCGAGGGATCGCGCCGTGCAACCTGAATCGGCAATGGCAACGCTGTGACGAGCGTGTTGTCGTTCGCCCCGACACCGGCAGACGCATTGAGTCCAAATGCTCTCTGTGTCTGATTTCCAAGCGAATCAAGCGCCCTCGAATGCGACAGGGCCCACGTGCCCCAACCATGCGGTATGAGGATGCAGTCCTGGCGGATGTGCTCGGTCACCCTGATAACGCCTCGCTCTCTCGCGCCCGGAATCTGCGGTGTGGTAATTATGACCTCATCGCCTTGGACGAGACCGAGAGCGGATGCCGAGGTCGGGTGGATCTCGATCCGTCCCTTGTCCGACAGCTCGACCATCAACTCATCAGCTTTACCCTCGGTATGGATGAGCATGGGTTCACGATTCGTCAGCAGCCAGAACTCTCCCAGTGCCGGATTCGGAAGTGTGATGGCTCCCGTCCCCACGCGAGGAGGCGCCCACCCCGGGAAACGCTCGATAAGCGTTGCCGCACCATTAGCGTCCGGCACTGTAGCGTAGGCGCTCGTAATTCCGGCATGAGCTCGAGCGCGTACATCCAACCGCACCCGACTTGCGGTGCTAAGCGCCGAGTAGTCGACCCAGACGGGTGCCGTTGCAGGCGTAGGCCTGATTCCCGTCCTGTCACCGGCGATTCCCGCACGGGAGGCAAACGTTGTCATGCTGGTTACGCCTGAATCCCACCCCAGCGCGATGGAGGGTGCGTGAACAGCCAGGTCCGCCAGTCTCCGATTGTTGAGCGCCCCGCCGCTCCAAGCCGGTCCTGTCAGCAACCCGTTGGTCGTGAAGAACATCCTCAGGCTGTTTCGATTGGTCATGAAGTTCGGGTTTGCCGTCGCCCATGCGGGATTGGCGGCCGCCCGTGCATCAGCGTAGGCTTGACACGCCTGCTGATACGTATTCCTGCCGACCACCACCGCATCCGCGGCGACTCCGATTTCCCTGATCGCACCAGCCAAAGAGACCGACTGCCCGATCGTGGTCGTGATCGAGCGCTCCTGGAATGCCACGTACCCATAGTTGCTCATCGCCTGGGTCCCACCGCTTCGGACCAGAAAATCCCTCTCGTTGTACGAGGGCTCAGGGAGCAGAACGTCAGACATCCACACCCCGGCATCGGCGTAGTAACAGTGGTTGACGATGAAGCACTTCTCGAGCGCCCGCACCGTCATGTTCGTGTCGCAAGAGATAAACGGCGTGTTGTAGTGGTGATTGAATACCCAACGGACGGGATACGGATGATCCTTGTCCATCTGGTCAAAGCCGGTTTCAAAGGAGCCGTGGTCGGGCGAAGTACCGGGCCACCACTGACGGAAATCGCCGCGCGGAAACGCCTGCCCGGTCGCAGGGTCAACTTCGTGAGCGGGAAAGCCGCCCGCCGGCAGCGGAAACGCGGTGTTGACCCCTGTCCACGACGGAAGCTGCCGATCTAACAGATTGCCTCCCCGCCGATCAATCGAGCCAACCAAAACGTCGAGCACCACAGTAGCGTACGCCTGGCGCCACGAGTTCTCATAGTTTGGCCCTGCGGCGCCGTCACGCTTGTGGCTCATCACATGAGGGCGATGATCCGTGTAGACACCATCGTTGGTGAACTCCAAGGCGACTTGAAGGATGTCAGCGGCAGGCACACCGGATTTCGCTTCTGCCCATGCGGCGACATCCGCGACACTTGCTGTCGACGTAAGTTCACCTGCGGCAAACCCATTCGTATCCACGAAGGCACGGAAATCGGTCCAGTCGGTAGCGTTGACATAGATGTCGATGAAGTTCGCGTTCCACTTCTGGTTAGCCACTATCCACTTGATCATGGCCCACATGACCGCGAGGTCAGTTCCCGGCTTGATCGCGTAGTAGCGACCACCGTAAGCGAGCGCCTTCGCAGCCATGTTGCTCAACCGCGGATCAAAGACCACCGACTTGGCCCCATTATCAAGCGCCTTGATCACGCCAGCGACCGTTGGGTTCTGGGCACGCCCTACCTGGTCATGACCGAACGAGAGCAGATACGTGGAGTGCGCGTAATCATGCGTCCACGTACGTCCGCCTCGGGCGATTTGGGGCACCATTGCCGGCCATGCCCATGTGTACGTGGTAAAACACGTCGACTGGTGCGACATGTGGTTCGGCGTCCCCAGTGCGTCCCTGAGTCGATTGACCCAGTCATTCCGGCGCGAGAGAACCATCGCCGCTTTCGGGCCATGCTGCTCTATCGTCTCCAGCAGGCTCTTCGCGCACAACTCATATGCCTCGGCGAAGCTTATGCGCACGAAGCCCGGGTCCTCGTTGGGACCCTTTCTAGGGTTGGTGCGCTTCATCGGGAACAGAACTCTATCTGGACTCAGCGCCTTCTGGGGACTGCCGTACCCCTTCACGCATAGCGTTCCCGTGCCGTCACCAAACTGATTCGAGCACGGATGCGCTGGGTTTCCAAACACTTCGTACCGCCCGCTGCTCACTCTGCCGATGAGACCGCATTGCGAGCCGCACATCCGGCAAATCCCTACCGAATCCCTGAACACCGAACTCGCTCTAGCTTCCTGGGCCTCAACGAAATACTTGGTCGCGCCCGCGCCAATGCTCGCGCCGACGCCCAACGCGCCCATCAGTTTAGTGAACGAGCGCCGTGACATGGGACGTGTCAAGGGTGTTGTGGTGGACATCAATCTACCTCCTCACTTCTTCTATTCGGCCTTCTAATCCGGCTAGACAGACGTCTATGCCAAGCATCTGCGCATCCACTCTCAAGAACTCTGATCCGACACGTGCCGCATCGGCGTAGAACTCGGCTCGCGGGTCGGCCGCGACCCTGTCGAAGAACCTGGGAATCCACGTCATCACGTGTGTCCCAAGGTAGTTCACAAGCACATCGGGGAAGCTGTTCGCTGTGTTCGCTGAACCGCTTCGCGCCACGCGGCCGGATAGGACCGATGCAAAATAGAGCTCGGCGCCCACATGATCAGCCAGCCATATGTCTTCCTCGCGCGGAACCAGTCCTTCATCGTGGTAGCAGTCGAGAACATCGCGCCACGCGTCACCCATCAGGCGGGGCCTGTCACTCAGCCAACACGAAGCGTTCGCGTAGATCCTGTCGTGGCCGCAGAAGAGTCGTGCGTACTCGATCGCAACACGCTCGACAAGTCCTTCATCGCACGCAACCAGGGTGGCCGCGACTCTGTTGGCAGACTCCGGTGCGATTCCCGCCTGGGCGAATGCACGCAATGCGTGTCCACCTTCGCCGCCGCCGATCGAAAGCGCATCCTCCACTCCGAGTTCGCGTTCAAACAAACGTCCCAACAGTGCGTAAGCGACCTCTCGGCCCGTCGCCTCTTCCTTGATCGATAGGATCGTATCGTTCATGCTCGGCATCTTTCATGACTCCAGTCTTTGGAAGTCAGAAACGGTTCGTTTCCTCAGCCGCATAGAAGTCCAGGCCTCCATGACACTTGGTGCAGTAGGTGCTGCTGCGAGTAAAAAACCTGTTCACGTTGTCCACAGTGGCATGTATGGCTTGCGGATCGACGTGGCATCCCGAAATCGTGCACCCTCGCGGATCAGTGAGCGCAAAGTCGATTCCGCCGTGCGCGTTCACGGTGAATCCGCCGTGACACCCCAGGCACGACTCGGGATCCACCTGCTTACCCATGGTCGCCCCATCGGCATCCCACGTATTCGTCGACTGGTGACACGACGCGCACCCGTTGGCAGATGTCTGGTAGGTTAAGAATGCCGAGTACAGGTGACGCTTGTGGGCAGTGAATGTCTGTGGATCGAGTGATCGCTCGAGAGCCATCTGTCCGTGACACCCAATGCACTGCGCATTAGTCACAGTGGCGGAGTCTAGATGCGCCGCATGTGAGTTAACCCCGGCGAAACTGGCGATGACAGCAGACGCCCCGAAGCCCGCGACAAAGACCGTACCCGCAATAGCCATGACCAGTAGTCGGCTACTCAGTGTAGACATGAGTCGAATCCTCCTTTCCGGTTCACTAGGGCAGGAGGCCGGCGACGTGACATTGGAGGCACAATCCGTCGGGCTCCATCGTCAACATCGCATCCGTGTATGACGTGTGCGGAAAGTCTGCTGTAGTTGTTGTGGCGACACTATTCCCATGACACGTCAGACACGCGTAGTCCGGGTGGTTCCGATGGACGTCCCCCGATGCCCTCCTGTCGTGACACGCCGCGCACCAATCTCCGCCCTGGGTAAGCCACGATCCCGTGAGGGTCGCACTCAAGTCTTGAGCGGAATGATTGGGTCGAGACGACAACAACGCCGGACTGAAAGTAGCCGGCATCACGTTCCCAAAGGCTCCATGAGGAGTGTGACAGCTGGCACAGTACAAGCCCCTTGTAGCCGTGAAAGCGGTCGCGGAAACGGTCGCCGGATAGCTCAGGTACTGGATCGCCGTCAACGCCCCGCTGCCGCCGGGAATGTGGTTGTTCCCCAATCCAAGCCGGTGGCCTTCGTGCGTGAGCCGATCAGAAATGGGCACGTTGTATGCTGCTAGGTTCGGTACCGCAGCAGCGGAAGTGCCGGAGAACCCGGGGTCATAGGCACCCGTGGGCGCCGACTGATAGAGGGTGTGACACGTCGCGCACACGTCGGTGACGGTCGTCTCCCTCATAAGCACGTAATCCCCGGAAGCCTCATGCATATCGTGACATTGCAGACATGAGTCCGTCGCCATGCTGTAGCCACCGTGCGGGATCGTCGAGCCATCGGCCGCGAATACGACGGCGACGGACGACGAAGCGGCAAGCATCAGCACAACCGCGATAATGGTCGCTCTCATAGTTCACCTCCCGTTCGCTCGCTGGTCAGTTCCCGCGTGATGCGCAGACGGTGCCCACACACCTCCCTTCGGGGGTCTTTCCGGTGTTCTCGACATCGAAATAAACACCGGAACGCCTGCAGCGTCTTCATGGTGTCACGAGGGCAGGCCATCGCCGCCCCGTGGACCGCTACAGATGATGAACTGCGGACAGGCGGTGACAGAATGCGTGTCCGGAACGCGAACCGACGATTGAGTGGCCTGCTCGCGCGGCCTGGGCGGCGGTGACCGTTGCGACCCGCATGCGAGGCGGCTCCCACCGCCGGAAGGCCTGCGGCTGATATGCTAGGACTACGACTGATCGGTGGGCGCATCGTACGCTCGCAACAATCACAACGTCTTCTCACACGTAGATGACCCGGACCTGAACTGAAAGGAACAGGGGCATGGACGCGAGGCGGCTGCTGCGGCTTTCTTTGGCAACTACAACAGCGATGACGCTGGTGTTACTTGCGTTCATTTCGAGCGCGGGGAACAGTGTGGACTCCTCCGTGACCGAAGACTCACCACCGTCAGGCCGATCCCTCACCATCGCCGTCACACGGCTTGTCGGCGGTTGGGCCGCATGGCCTTCGTTTACAGAGGCGCTCGAACATGTCAGCCAGTCTACCGGGGTTCCGATCCAAGTAAGATTCCTGGCCCCGGGCGAGAGCGCTGAGGACATCTTTGCTGAGGACAGCGATGTGGATGCGGCCTTCATGTCGACATACGCGTTTCTGTTGGTCCGAGAGAAGAAAGGGGACGTCTCCCACCTTGCGACGCCGATCATCCGGGGGCGGACGTCTGAGCGGGCCGTGTTCGTCGTACATGCCAACAGCCCATACCTGAGCCTGCAGGAATTGAGGGGCGCCCGTCTGGCGCTCTCCCCTCCCGGCGTGGGCGGTTCGATACCTGGAAACGCCTATGCACGATGGCTGCTGCAGCAAGAGGGGCTCGGTGACGCAGAGGAGTTCTTTCGCGAAGTCGACGAGACATCCAGCCAGGATGCAAATCTTCAACTGGTTCTGAACGGTTCAGCCGATGCGACCACGGTGAGTCTTAGTCAGCTCGCCTCCTGGCCACAGGGTTCCTTTCGAGTACTCCACTATTCTGAGCGCTTCGCCATGCCTCCCTTTGTCGTCTCCCCGGAGCTCAGTGACGCCGAAGCCGAATGGATCATCGATGCGCTGGTAAGCTACACACCGGACGGCGATGACGCGATTCTCGGGGGATTCACGCGACCGAGGCAAGAGGATTACGATTTCCCCTATATGCTCCTACGTTTCGCCCGAGACAGAACTGCGCCTATGGAGAGCGCCAAGCAATGAGCAGTACATCCGTCGCGCGTGAAAGAAAGAGCAGATCTCTTGCCCTTCGATTCGTGCGCATGACCATCCTAGGGCAAGCTTTGTTCGGCGTCATGCTCGGTCTCGGTGCCGGCGCGTACGTCGTCGTTTCGGACTATCGTGCCCGGTATGTCTACATGGAAGATGTCGCTGGCGCCATGGCGGCGAGCTTGATGCCGATGGTGATCGACCGAGACATTCCCGCCGTACAAGGGCAACTAGGGATCCTGCAGTCCCTCGCTGGACGCGGAGACATAGTGGGCATCGAATTCTCTGACACCTCTGGCCGTGTTCTGGCGACCATAGGCGACCTGCATACAGTGGACACCTCGCCAGCTTCCACGCCCATCATTGACCGGCTCTTCGGCCCGCACTCAATTAGGCATCACATCGCTATTGGTGACGTGCACTACGGTAGTGTACGGCTCGCGTTCGGGGAACGCTCTCTCATCGAGACGCTCGGTGCTGCGATGGTGGTCGCGCTACTGGTCACCCTGTCAGTCGTGTTGGTGTCCGCTCTTTGGTTCTCCTGGCTTACAGTGCGGACGGTGATCGAGCCAATCCAGGCCATTCAGACGGCGGCGCGGCGACTGGCCGACGGCAAGCGTGACATATTCTTGGGACTCAAGAGGAACGACGAGATCGGATTGCTTGGGGACTCGATCGAGAACCTTGCGCAGCAGCTGCAGAAAGGTGAAGCGGAACTGCGGGATGCTCTCAGGGACGCCCGGAAAGCACAGATCGGTGAGGCTCGGTTGCGAAAGAAGACCGAGGAGGAAGCCCAGCTCAAATCTGACTTCGTGGCGGTCATCGCTCACGAACTGGGCACACCATTGTCCGTGGTGACCTTGTACAGCGATGTATTGGTTTCCAGCAGGGAGCGCGAAGCCGATGAGGACTCCGCAGAGGTGATCGATGGCATCGCCGCCGCCGCGTCTCGACTGAACTCCATCGTCAATGACTTGCTGGACACGGCGCTGCTCGATCGCGGAGTGATGCGGATCACGATGAAACCGGTCGATCTGGCCGAGGTCGTCCGCGAAGCGGCGAAGGATGCTGCGCGATTGAGTGACACTCATGACTTGCGCGTAGATCTTGGTGCACCCGATCGACCCGATCGGCCATTACTTGTACACGCTGACAGAGTGCGAATCCGACAGATTCTGGATAATCTCCTGTCTAACGCAACCAAGTATTCGCCGACCGGAAGCACAGTGACAGTCCGGGCTTTCCGCGACAATGATGATGCTGTCATCCAGGTGGAAGACCAGGGGCCAGGAATTCCCCACGCAAGCCGGTCAAGAGTGTTCCAGATGTTCGGCCGTCTGGATCATAGCGACAATCGCGACACAGCCGGTTTAGGTCTCGGGCTCGCGATCAGCGCGAGGATCGCCCAGGCCCACTCGGGGACACTCGGCTTCGAAGCGGGAAACGGTGGCGTGGGAACGGTGTTCACCCTGAGTATTCCTCTTCTCAGCACCGATGAAATCAACCCCCAAGGCCATGGACCGTCGACTGTAAAGATCATTAAGGAAGCGGAGGTGTGAGAAATGGCTGAAGAACATCCGGTTGCCGGCGGCGGAAAAGTGCTGATTATCGATGACAGCGTTGACCTTCTCAAAGGGCTCCGTATGGTGCTTTCCAGAGAAGGTTATTTGGTCGAGACACTCAACAAGCCCGCGATGGCCATGAGTGTTGTTAAGAGCACCCACCCTGACCTTTTGATACTTGATGTAATGATGCCGGAGGTTGACGGCTGGCAAGTCCTCCGTAGCGTCAGGGGCGATGCTGACACAGCAAACATTCCGATACTGATGCTGACCGCCAAAGGCTCACCTGAGGCCAAAATCTCGGGTTTCACTCTGGGAGCCGACGATTATCTGGTCAAACCCTTCGAGATTTCTGAACTCAAGTGCCGCATCGCCGCCCTGTTGCGACGCTCGGTGGACCACCAAAACCCCTCTCCCGCAGAATACCTGTTCCCCGGCTTCCTAGGCTCAGGCGAGTCGTTGCTGATTCCCTCAAGAGATGTCTACTTCGTCGAAGGAGCAAAAAACTACACGTACGTGCACACCTACGACAAGAAGTGCCTGAGTCGCTTGACGCTAGGAGAGGCGACCGCGGCCGCTCCGCATGGCTTCATGAGAGTCCATCGATCGTACTTGGTCAACCTTGGAAGAATCGCATCCGGGAGGTGGGCTTCCTCCTCTCTCTACCGGGTAACCCTATCTGATGCCGATGGGACTCAGATCCCAATCAGCCGAGGGTTGGTCAGCCAGATCAGAACAGCGGCAGGACTGAAGTGAGCACGGGCTCCTCCATCGAAGACATCTCCGCACCCTGTCAGCCGCAGGAACCAAACCTCTGGCCGCGAAGACTAGAGCGAGGGAGGTGGTGCCGATGACGCCCAGGCGCCCGGATATCTCAGACGAAGATCTCGGCATGCGAGCATTCCAGCTTCGCAAAGCGCAGGCGACCGAGCGTGCCATCGACCGTGTCCGCCACGGACTCGGCGCTGAGTGGACGTCACTCACCGGCGAGGAGATCGCCCAAATCGAGTGGGTACTCGGTGAGCTGTGGGCGTATGCCGCGCGTGCCGACTGGGACGACCTGCACTTCGGCAGCTTGCGGATGCACGATATGCGGCGGATCCTCGTCTTCGGCCGAGAACTGCGGACCCACTCACGTAGCGCGGTCGACGTCCTGCAAGACGTCGCCCAGATCGTGCGAAACAGGAGCTGACGCGCTACCGCACGGCCTTTCTGCGCTCAATCTTCTTCTTGACCTTCTTGAGCCGGAAGAGATCCTCACGCGCGCGCTCGTCGAGCGTCTGGCGGATATACGCGACCTGCTGACGAAGTTGCGGCACTGTCACCTGCTCGAGCGCGTTCACACGCCGGTTCGTCTTTTGGATCTCCTCGCCTAGCCTTTTGAGCCGCGTCTCGATGTCGGCATACTCGATGATGACATCGAGTATGCGCTCGAACTTATCGGCGCTCTCGTCCACGCGGGACGACACTCCCGTCACCGCGTAACCCCGCGTAAACGACGACCGGATCGGACTCTCGCCTTTCGTTACCACAGGTACCGAGACGCCCATGATCTTGGTCCCGGTCATGTCAACGACGATCTCACTCGTCGTCGCCATGCCCGCGCTCCTGAGAGCGACCGTTCCGTCGACCGCCTTGGCGACCGCGAGCGAGTACTGCGCCTCCGAGACGGTCTTTTGGAGTGACTCGGAGAGCCGAAGCGTCTCGTCCATCACTCCCATGAACTCGATGAGCAGGGCGTCGCGCTTCTGCTTGAGCAGGTCCATGCCTTGCTCGGCAAGGGTGATCTGCTGTTTCCTCTCCAGTAACTCGGCCCGCGTAGGCCGCACCTCTTCCATGTTCGCTCCTTAGAACCGGACGTTGAGCCCCGCCTCCGCGGAGACGCTGGGGTGATACTTCTCGATGAAATCGCGGACGCGCTTGAGCTCACTCATCGGCAGCCCCGCCATGAGCTCCCACCCTATATCGAGCGTCTGCTCGATGGTGCGGCCTTCATCGCCCTGGCCTACGATACGCTTCTCGAACTCGTCAGCGAATCGCAGGTATGCGCGGTCGCTGTCGGAGAGCGCCTCTTCACCCACTATCGCGACAAGTTTGCGCAGGTCGCGGCCTTGCGCGTACGCCGAGTACAGCTGGTTCGCCACAGCCCGGTGGTCGTCGCGCGTCTTGCCCTCTCCAATGCCGAGGTTCATCAGGCGCGATAGACATGGAAGCACGTCGATGGGCGGGAACACCGCACGGCGATGCAACTGACGGGAGAGCACGATCTGCCCCTCGGTGATGTAGCCGGTGAGGTCAGGGATCGGGTGAGTGATGTCATCATCGGGCATCGACAGGATCGGAAGCTGCGTCACCGATCCCTTCCGTCCCTTGATGCGCCCCGCGCGCTCGTAGATCGTCGACAGGTCGGTGTACATGTAGCCGGGATACCCGCGCCGGCCCGGAACCTCTTCACGCGCGGTGGACACTTCACGTAGCGCCTCACAGTAGTTCGTCATGTCCGAGAGAACCACGAGCACCTGCAGGTCCTTCTCGAACGCGAGGTACTCGGCCACGGTCAGCGCGCAGCGCGGGGTGAGAAGCCTCTCGACAGTGGGGTCATCGGCGAGGTTGAGAAAGAACACGACACGCTCAAGTGCGCCGGTACCCTCGAACTGAGACATGAAGTACGCGGCCTCCCGATGGGTGATCCCCATCGCCCCGAACACGATCGCGAACTCCTCGCCGCTCTTGACGCGAGCTTGACGGATGATCTGCGCGGCGAGCTCGTTGGCGGGAAGGCCCGAGCCCGAGAAGATCGGCAGCTTCTGTCCGCGCACGAGCGTGTTGAGTCCGTCAATGGCACTGATGCCCGTCTCGATAAAGTCCGCCGGCTTCTCGCGGGTGTACGGGTTGATCGGCGCTCCCGTGATGTCGAGGCGGGCCTCCGGGATGATCGGCGCTCCGCCGTCGATCGGCTTGCCTGTCCCGTTGAAGATCCTGCCGAGCAGATCCGGCGACACGCTGACGCGAGCGACCTCTTCTAAGAACCGCACTTCGGTCGCGTCAACGTCGATTCCTTGGGTGCCCTCGAAGACTTGGATGACCGCCGTCTCGCCACTCACCTCGAGAACCTGCCCGCTGCGACGCCCGCCGTCCGGCATCCTGATCGAGACCATCTCGTTGTACGCGACCCCGCGCACGTTTTCCACGAAGACGAGTGGCCCCGTGACGTAGCTGATAGTCCGGTAGTCCGTTGAGACAAGTGAACCTTGGTTCCCGCGTGCTTTCGCCGTCGCTGGCGTCACGTCAGTACACCTCGATTCCGGCGATGTCCTCGGCGATGCTCTTCGCCAGTGCGGGCAGGTTTTCGATGGCCTCGTCATGGGGTGTCGTCTTCATCATCGCGATACGCTCTTTGTGCGGCAACTCAAGCACCTGCCTGAGCGACACTCCCCTGTTGAGCGCCCCCACCGCCGCATCGTGAAAAGCGAGAACCGCCTTAAGCATCAGATACTGCTTCTCGGGCGGACAGTACGCGTCGATGTCGTCAAACGCGAACTGCTGGAGGAAGTCCTCGCGCAACATGCGCGCGATCTCCAAAATGATCTTCTCGGATTCGGGAAGCGCGTCCGGGCCGACGAGCTGGACGATCTCTTGCAGCTCGGTCTCCTTCTGCAAAATGCCCATCGCCCGTTCTCGCATCGCGTGCCAGTCGCTCGCAACGTTCTCCTCGTACCACGTGCGCACTTGGCCGAGGTAGAGCGTGTAGGACTTGGTCCATGAGATGGCGGGAAAATGCCGGCGATGCGCAAGCGACGTGTCGAGCGCCCAAAACGCGCCGGAGACGCGCAGGGAATTCTGCGTCATCGGTTCGGACATGTCACCACCAGCCGGCGAGACAGCGCCGACCATCGTGACCGAACCGGTCCGTTCATCACTGCCGAGCGCGCGCACGCGACCCGAGCGCTCGTAGAACGCTGCGAGCCGAGTTGCCAGGTACGCGGGGTACCCTTCCTCGCCGGGCATCTCTTCGAGCCGACCCGAAACCTCACGGAGCGCCTCTCCCCACCGCGAGGTCGAATCGGCCATCATCGCCACGTCGTAACCCATGTCCCGGTAGTACTCGGCGAGCGTCGCCCCTACGTAGATCGACGCCTCTCTCGCGGCGACCGGCATGTTGGAGGTGTTTGCCACGAGCACGGTACGGTCCATCAGCGGCGCTCCGCTTCGCGGGTCCTCCAGTTCAGGGAACTCGACAAGGACCTCTGTCATCTCGTTTCCCCGCTCGCCGCATCCCACGTAGACGATGATGTCGACATCCGCCCACTTGGCGAGCGATTGCTGAGTGACCGTCTTGCCCGTGCCAAAGCCACCAGGGATGATCGCGTTTCCGCCGAGCGCTATCGGGAAGAGCGTGTCGAGGATCCGCATCCCGGTCATGAAGGGACGTGCCGGGTCAAGCTTGCGCGCGTATGGTCTCCCTTGGCGGACCGGCCACCACTGCGACATCGTGATTTCGGTGCCGTCTTCGAGTTTCGCGAGCACAGCGTCGACCGTGTACCCGCCGTCATCGGTCACCCATGCCACCGTTCCCGCGGCTGTCCCGGGGGGGACCATGACCTTGTGGACGATCGTCTGACCCTCAGGGGTCGTACCTATCACGTCGCCAGGAACAACGTGCTGGCCAACCGCGACCGTCGGCGTGAACTCCCATATCCGCTCGCGATCGAGGGCGGAGGCTACCGTTCCGCGCTCGATGAAGTCTCCACTTTCTGCGGCTATCACCGGCAAGGGACGCTGTACGCCGTCGTAGATCGAAGACAGCAACCCTGGTCCTAGCTCCACCATGAGCGGCCCCTCGCTCGACTCCACGGGGTCGCCGACGGTAAGACCTGAGGTGTCCTCGTACACCTGAACGGTCGCCTGGTCTCCTTCGAGCCGGATGACCTCGCCCATGAGACCTTCTTCACCCACACGGACGATGTCATACATCTTTGCGCCCAGCATTCCGGACGCGACGACAACAGGCCCGGTGATCTTGGATATCGTTCCTGCAATCATCAGCCTCGCCTCAGTGTGATGTCGAACCCGATCGCCCTGCGGATCAGGCGGGCGAGGTACGCCCTGTGGTCCTCGCCGATCTCAAGCTTTTCCTTGATGGGAAGTGAGATGACGATTGGCCGGTAGATGCCATCTATCTTGCGCTGCGTGCGCTCGTCGATGGCGGCCATCATCTTCTCGTTGACCGCGATGATGCCGCTCGTCTCATCATCGAGTAGCGCGTTGAGCCTCTTGCGGGCGGCCTCATCCGAGTCGGCTACCGCGACGTCCACGCCTGCCAGCCGAAAGCCGTCAGCCGTGTCCGGATCGGTTAACACGACGAGCTTATACAAGAATGAGCTCCTTCCTCACCCGATCAACGGGCATGCCGACCGCTTTGCCCTTCACTATGATGCGAACATTGGTGACCTCGTTTTGCTTGGCCCACAGATACGCGATGGCGACACCTACCCCAAGCGGATCGCCCTTCGCGAGCGCGAGGGTCCGGCGGGTCAAGAGATCCTCAAGCGCCCGCTCGAAGACCGAGATCGAGTTCGTCTCGAGAAAGGACATCGCGACATCGTCGAGAGTCGTGCCAAGACGGGTGCCCCGCATCTTGTCGAGCACCTCGTCCACATCGGACATCCGCGCAAGCGTGACGTAGAGATCAGGGGTGATCGTTCGCCCACCCTCCAGGAAGAAGCGGGTCGCGTCGACGCTCTCCGTGTCCTCCTTCTGAAGCCGGAACACCATGACGAGATTGGAGATGTCGATTTGCATCTGGAGGATCGAACGCGCCATCGTGGCGTTGGCGTTCCTGCCGCGCAACCGGGCACTCGCCCAGGCAGAGTAGTAGCGATCGAGGGCAAGCTCGAGCTCGGCAAGCTCTCCGCTCTTGAGATAGACCGCGTGCCCCTCCCTGAGCGCGGAGGCTATCGGCAGTCCCCACGTGACAATCGTGTCGACGACCGCACGGACGTCAGGCACGGACGCGAGCGCTTGGAGATCGACCGGCCCAAGAGTACCCACCGGGAGCAACCCGTCGACCAGCTCTTCGTGTCTGAGCCCCATCTGTTTGGCCCGCAGGAGCGTCTTGACGTTGAACACGTCCCACCTGCCGAGAAGGGTCGTGACAAGATGCTCGGCTTCTTCGTTTAAGAAACCGAGAACCTTCTGGAACGTTCGCACCATGTTGTTCTTGAGGGCCGCATCGACAGTTGTCGCGTTGAGCCCCTGGATCAGCGCCTCTTCGAGATCGGGGCCATACTCGGTTTCCGCAAGATCTTGCACAAGACGCCTCAAATCGGTACCAGCGATCAACGTGTCCAGGAAGTCGCGGCGCAACAGCCGCGATCGCATCCCGCGGATGCGCGCGTTTGAGTATCCGTAGTCCCCTCCGCCGGGACGGTGCCGGGTTCGCGTCTCGAGCCTCACCGAACTCATGAGAAGAGGATCTCCGCGACTTGTGACTCGATGTCGGGGCGAGCCTTCTCGAGACGATCTTCGAACGTGTTACGTCGCACAATCCGGCCGTTGCCCGTAACGACAGCAACACCCCCACTCGTCGTAGCGGTGGCCTCAACGACCGTCGAGATTCCTAAGGTTTCGAGCACCGCGCGCGCAAGCTCCTCGTCCGCGGGATCAATCAGCACCGTGGGCACGCCCTCGACACCCTCAAGCGCTTCAGCGATAAGCGCTCTAAACACGTCGGGATACCCTTCCGAGCGCCGCGCCTCGGCGAGCGCGACACCGGCGCGCTCGAAGGCCTCGTCGATCGCGCGTTGCTTGACTGCGGCAACCCGCTTCTTCGCCTCGAGACGCGCGGCGTTGGTCTCGCGCGCCAACCGCCGTTTGAGTACGCTATCAGCCTCGTCGACGCACGCGGCACAAGCGCGAGACGCCCGGTCCTCGGCGTCTGCGGCGATCGCTTCCGCCTGCAAGCGAGCAGCCTCGAGGATGTCCTCGCACTCTTGTGACGCCTGCTCTTCGAGTGCGCGGAAGATATCTTCAAGCGCCATCCAGGTCGTCCCCCTTCACGCACATCGCCAAAGAATCACGCGGGAGTGACTGGCATGTTGACAATCAGCACCGCCGCTACGAAGCCGAGAAGGACGATGATCTCAGGGAGCGCCTGCAACACGACGACCCACACCGCGACCTCGGGCCGCTCGGCGAGGGTTCCAGCTCCAGCCGATCCGATCTTTGCCTGAGCGTATCCTGCCGCGAGAGCGGAAAGACCCATCGCAAGGCCCGCGCCGATCGCCTTGGCAACGTACGACTGGTACTCACCAACCGGTCCCTCCACCGCCAACGCTGTCGCAGGCGCAAGCACCGTCACCAGGAACGTTGCGCCAAACACCCACCTAACACGTCTCTTGTCGATCATGCTATCTCCTCACCTCCGGTCTTCGTAAACGGGCTGTACGGCTGCTTGCCGGTCTCGTAGAACTTGCCGAAGAACTCGAGCAAGTTGAGACGCAGCGCGTGGATCATCGGGCTGAACGACGCTATGACTATGTGCAGCGCGTGCAACACGATTCCCACGAAAGCACCGAGGAGGGGGTTGCCTATGATCGAGACGATCTGGTTGATGGCATCGGCAAAGATCGCGCCCGCCAGACCGACCGCCATGATTCGTATGTAACTCGCGACGTGCACGAACGACTCGATCGTCTCGATGGCGCCCATGATGCCACCGCCCCTGATCGCGTAGATGAACCCCGCTGCCGCCAACAGTGCGACTGCGGTCTGCGCCATGAGCTGACCCGTCTCACCTAAGGTGATTTGGGCGCCCTGTTGTGCGAGTCCGATCAGTACGAGGACTGAGATGAGAACCGTCAGAACACCCGCGCGCTCGTAGAGGTGCTTCTTGTGACGCGTCCTTATCGCGTTAACGACCCCTATCACGAGCCCGAACACCACATGGAGCACCCCGACGACAAGTGCGATGATCATAAACGGCATGATCAGGTCGACCCTGTGAAACGTCGGGATCACCCCGAACCATGTGCTTGAATGGGTCGCGTAATCGACCTGGATCCAGCCGAGCCGATACGGCACGTCACCGAACCCCTCTCCGTATGCGAGACCAAACGCGACCACCATCGTCGCCGCTGGACCAAGGATGGATGTCGCAACCTGAACGAGCTCGTTGCCCCTGAACTTTCTTCGCAACCACAGAATCACACCGAGCATGATCAGCCCGTACCCGAAGTCCCCGACGATCATCCCGTAGAAGACCGGAAAGAAGATGAACAGCATCCACGTCGGGTCGACGGTTCCGTAGCGGGGTACACCGCGCACCTTTATGAGCTGCTGGAACGGTGCGATCGCCTTGGGGTTCTTGACCGCTACGGGCGTCTCGGCGTACTCCTCCTCGGTTATCTCGGTCCGGTTGACGATGATCCTATCGCCCCACCGGGATGCGATGGCACGCTCTAGCTCCCCGAGATCGGCCACCGGGATCCAGCCGTCGATGACGAAGGCGTACTCAGTACGGCCAAACTTGGGAATCGCCTCAATCTCGCAGATCTTGTCGATCATCACGTCGCGGATGACGGTGAGACGCAGGAGCCACCGTTTGGACATCTCCTCGAGCTCGAGCGAGACCTTCTCAATCTGCGCCGGAAGATGCGCACGGCGCTCCTTGAGCGTGTCGTACGCGACATCGAACGGCATGTTCTCGAACGCGGATGGAAGACGTATCTGATTTACGTTCTCCATCGCGAGGAACTTGTGTACGGGATCGGAAAACGTCTTGTTGAAGACGACGATAGCCGCCGTCGTGTCCTCGTCGACATCGGTGGAGACAATCTCGCACTGTTTGCGCGTGATCTTGTCGAGCTCACCTTTGAGGAGTTCCAGAGCGGACTTGTACCGTCGCTCGACGAGGAGCGCGACCGATTCGTACGCGCCGGTCGTGACGATCTGCTTCGCCAGAGGCTGAATCTTTTGCAGGATCGGCTCGTACCTGTTGAGCAGCCCGAGCTCAGATTCGAAGTTTGTGCGGGTCGACGCCAGCTGCGCGGCGTTGCTTTCGACTTCGCTCACTACCGAGGAGACCTCGCTCGCAAGCCCGCTCGCCGTGAGAGCGAACATCCTATCGTACTCGGCTCGGCGGCGTGCCGGATCGATAACCACCCTGTCATGCTCAAGAGCTTTGACGATCGACCTGACCCTGAGGAGCAGGTCTTCCATCTGCTCACGGTCGATCTCCTGTTGTTCGTGCACCTCCATCTGGTTGAGCGGAACTTGGCCGGCCTTGATCTTCTTGGAAAGGTCCTCTATGTGCAGCTTGCCCTGTTCGTGCAGGAGGCTGAGGACGTCGAAGAATTCGGACTTGGGGCCAATGATCTCGACCTTCGCCATCGGGACGAGCACGACACGCACCTCCCCGTTCACATCCGCCGATGTGACATCACGCCTTTCCGCGCACCACAGCCCCCACTATGAAATCAACACCCGTGTCGAAACGTGATCTGACAGCCTCTTCGAGGGCGGCTACGTCGCCGTCCGCCTGCGCAAAAATCCGAAGCGTCTCGCGCTCGATCTCGCTTCGAACTTCCACCTCCCGCTCTGCGGAAAGCCGCGAGCCCTCCTCTTGGGCCTCCTGAAGGACCGCAACCGCGCTACGGCGCGCCTCGGCGACGATCTCCTCGGCGTGTTTCTTGGCGGCAAGCACCCGTCCCGAAATCTCCATCTCTTTTTCGCGGATCAGATGGAGCGGCGAGTTGGCGTCACTGGCAACTGTCTCCGTGTGGAACTGGATCTCCTCTAACACCTTCTCGTCCACGTCCACCTCCCGCGCTCACGCGGTGACCCGGCGCGCGCGTCGCCGGACCAACGCGGCACGTTTCTTATGTTGTATTTCTCCAAACGCGCCGCAAACTCCTGCCAAGAGCGGATAGACGGCGCCAAAGGGCCCGGCACGTATAGGAGGCGACCGAGAAAGCGCTACGTGGTGTATACGCGCGGCATGCGCATCCCCAACGCGCACGCCAGCTCGTAGTTGATGGTGCCGGCGAGGCCGGCGAGTTCGTCAAGGGTGATCGACGCGGCCCCCTGCGTACCGATGATGACCGCCTCGTCGCCTTCGCGCACATCCACCCCGCGCGCAATCTCCACCATGAGCTGATCCATGCAGATCCGGCCTATCTGGGGGCAACGCTCGCCTTTAACAAGTACGCTCATCGAGTTCGAGAGCACGCGGTGAACTCCGTCGGCATAGCCGAGGGGCAACGTCGCCACGGTAGTCGGAGCCGCCGCGCGCCACGTGAGGCCGTAGCTCACGCCCTCTCCCATCCCAATCCTTTTGACGAGGGTCACCCTCGCGCGCACCGACATCGCGGGCGTGAGATCAACAAGTTCGCGCGTCGCCGACGATGGGTGGAGGCCGTAGATCGATATCCCGCAGCGCACCATGTCGAAGTGGGAATCCGGACGCAGGATCGTGGCCGAGCTGTTCGCCGCGTGCACGATGCCAGGGTCGATACCCTCCTTGCGCATGCGGTCGAGCACCGCCGAGAACCGCGTCAGCTGGTTCTCGAAATCCCAGTCACCGGGAACATCGGCGGTGGCGAAGTGCGTGAAGACGCCCTCGAGTGTGAGAGCAGAAAACTCAGTGAGCGCCGCGGCAAACGCCGGCGCGTCACCGGCGGCAACACCGATCCGGTTCATCCCGGTGTCAATCTTGAGGTGGTAGCGTGCCCTAACGCCTCGCGACGCGGCCGCACGTCCGAGCGCGTCGGCGAATCCGCGTGTCGTCACGGTGGGCACGATATCGCTCTCAAGCAACAGGTCAACGCTACTTGCAGGCGGCTCTGAAAGAAGTTGCACGGGAGCGGTAACTCCTGCTTCACGCAGCTCGAGAGCTTCCTCCACGGTCGCCACTCCGAGACGGTCAGCCCCCGCCGCCAGCGCGGCTCGAGCCACGGGAAGCGCACCGTGTCCGTATCCATCAGCCTTCACGACCGCCATGAACAGCGTGCCCGGGCGCGTGAGCCCCTTAAGCGCGCGCACATTCTTCGCGATCGCAGTAAGATCGATGTCTACATGAGCCCAGCGCTCATACCCCACTGAAGGTCACTCCGCCTCGGCCACGAGCGAGCGAACGATGTCGGACTTGCTCACAACCCCGACCAGGCGGCCGCCATCGAGTACCGGCAGGCGGCTCACGTCGCGATCGACGAGGAGCGTGGCGGCGTCCTCGACTGTGGCGTCAGCCTGGACGGTGAGCGGATCGGGCGTCATCACGTCCCGCACGTTCGCGGCGACGGCCTTCTTGAGCTCGGATTCGAATCGCGCCTTAGCTCCCGGGTACAGGATGTAGCCGTCGAGAAGGTGGAGGTACGTTGGGAACTCCAGCTTCACGTCTTGCATGATGAGATCGCCCTCGGTCACGATGCCGATGATAACGTCGCCTTCCATGACCGGCAGCGCCCCGATGGCGTGCTCGACCATAAGGCGCGCCGCGTCAGTGACCGTCATCTCCGGCGTCACCGTGACCGGCTCGGCCGTCATGATCTCCCGTACCGTCTTCTCAGTCATCATCACTCCCTCCTAAACCAGGTTCTCGACCGGCCCGACACCGCACCTTGGTTCCAATCGCTCACGTGCGGCCCCGTCAAACATCACGCTTCTTCGTCAAGCTCGCGGATTGCTCTAGGAAGGTACGCCGGGATATCCTCGGCGACCACCGAAAGAGCGGTCAACTCCGCTGCGGCGAGATCACCCGCTCGCGCGTGGAGATACGCTGCGAGTGCCCCCGCTTCGAGTGGCTCAAGCCCCTGCGCAAGCAGTGATCCGGCAATCCCCGCGAGAACGTCGCCGGTACCGGCTGTCGCGAGTGCGGGACCTCCCGCAACCGTGATGACCTGACGTCCACAACCGCTCACCACAGTGCGGGCCCCTTTGAGCACGCACGTGAGCCGGGGTCCGCTCAGTACGCCTCCGTACATCAGTCTATCCGATTGCACGGTCTGGGGGGTCACCCCAAGCAGTCGCGCGAGCTCGCCGGGGTGCGGAGTGATAATGGTGGGCGCCTCGCGCACCGTTATCGCTCCCACCGTGTCGATGAGAGCGTTCAACCCGTCCGCGTCGATCACGAGCGGCACGTCGAGCGATTCCGTAAGCGCCCTGACGACGTGGACCGCGCCGTGAGCGACGGTCATGCCCGGGCCAAGCACCACAGCGTCAAACTCTCGAGCAACATCGAGAACGGCGTCGATCACCTTCGATGCGAGCGTGCGCGTCCGGCTCTCCGGAAGCCCCATCACCACGGCCGACGTGAGCATGGCTTGGAGGACGGGAACGATTGATTCTGGAGCGGCCACAGCCACATACCCGGCACCCATCCGCTGCGCGCCCATCGCCGTGAGAGCCGCCGCTCCGGGAAACGCGCCCGATCCGGCCACGATGAGCACCCGGCCGCGTGAGTTCTTGTGAGAATCGAAGGCTGGCCTTGGCAGCAACGCGCGGTAGTCGATCGGGTCCCAGAGCTCGAGGTCACCCGGTTGGCCGAGGTACTCCTGCGGGATTCCGATGTCAGCGACGACCACCTCTCCGGCGTACTCAGCACCGGGATAGACGAGCGTGCCGGTCTTAGGAGCCGAGAAGGCCACCGTCACATCAGCCCTGACGGCGCAACCAAGAACCGTTCCGGTTGATGCGTCCACCCCGGACGGCACGTCCGCGGCCACGACCACGGCGCCTGAAGCGCCGATCGCGTCAATCCATGCGACAAACGGTGGGCGGACCGGTCCCAGGAAACCGGTACCGAAGAGCGCGTCTATGACAAGTGCATGCCCGCGGAGCGCATCGGGCGCGGGCGACCCCTCCAAGATGACGACGCGAGTCACAACTCCCGCACCGGCAGCGGCGCGTGCGGCCTCGCCAGCAGGCCCCCTTATTGCCGCCGGATCGACTGGGGTGAACACGGTGACGTCACGCCCCGCCGAGGCAAGACGTCTTGCGGCGACCCAACCGTCTCCGCCGTTGTTACCCTTCCCAGCAACGACCGCAATCGGCCCATCGGGTGCCCGTCGAGCGACCTCACGAGCGAGCGCCGTGCCCGCCCGATCCATGAGGATCGCGACCTCAATTCCCAGCTCAGCCGCCGCACGTTCCTCGGCGACGCGCGCGGTCCCGGCGTTGAGTGCGTACAACACGCCTCGCTCCCGTCATCTTGGTGCGGTCTCACGGTGTGAAACGAGTATCCCCCTCCGCAGACTCGTCGAGCAGCGCTCGCGCCTCTTTAAATGAAGCAGCGAGGCGCATTTTGGGATCCACGGGCTTGTCGGCAGGGCGAGGTCTGCCCTCCACGGTGATCGCGACGGCCGAGGCTACCGCGGTCGAGTGCGTGAACGACAGTGAAAGGTGCATCTCGACGATCCCGCGTTCCTGTGCGACCTCAGCAGCGCGCCCCGAAAGCCTCGGCGCCGGCCTGCCGCGCTCATCGCGAACGACCTCGACGTCGGTGAAGCGCATCCCGGAAAAGCCGGTGCCGAGCGCCTTTAAGACCGCCTCCTTGGCGGCGAACCTCATCGCGTAGTGGATCTCGGGCCTGCGGCGCGAATCGCAGTACGCGCGCTCCTCGGCCGAGAAGATGCGCTCGCGCATTCGCGGCGTACGCTCAAGCGCCGAGCGCATGCGCTCGATCTCGACGATGTCGACCCCGAGTCCGGTGACCGCCATGCGCTACTCCACGGTGACCGATTTGGCGAGGTTGCGCGGCTGATCCACGTTGCATCCGCGTAACTTCGCTATGCGGTACGAGAGCACTTGAAGCGGGATCGACGCGGGAATCGCCGAGAGCGCTTCGGGCGTTGCCGGAACGTACAAGACGTGCTCGGCGTGCTGGCGGATGGAGTCATCACCGTACGTCGCCACCGCGATCACCTCGGCCCCTCGAGCTCTGACCTCCTGGATGTTGCTCACGACCTTTTCGTACGTGTGTCCCTGTGTCGCGACAACCACCACCGGCACGTCCTCACTGATTAGGGCGATCGGCCCATGCTTCATCTCGCCCGCAGGGTACGCCTCGGCGTGGATGTAGCTGATCTCCTTGAGCTTGAGCGCGCCCTCCATCGCAACCGGGACGCCAATCCCCCTGCCGAGAAAAAGCGTCGAGTAGACGTCAGTGTACGCCGTCGCGCACTCCTCGACCGAGTCGAGGTCTTGCAGGATCGCCTCTACGATGTCCGGGATCCGGGTGAGCTCGGTCCACAGGTTCTCGACGCGCTCGTCGGGAAGCGATCCCTTCGCCTGCGCCAGCTTGAGGGCGAGCACCGTAAGCGCCGCGATCTGCGCGGTGAACGTCTTGGTGGCGGCAACCCCTATCTCAGGACCCGCGTGCGTGTAGAGGACACCGTCGGCCTCACGAGTCACACGCGAACCCACGACGTTGGTAATGGCGATCACCTTTGCGCCGCGCTCGCGCGCCTCGCGAACGCCGGCGAGCGTGTCGGCCGTCTCGCCCGACTGGGTAATGGCGACGACGAGCGTCTCATCACCAACGATTGGATCCGAGTAGCGAAACTCGCTGGAGACCTGAACCTCAACGGTAATGCGCGCCCACTGCTCGATCAGCGTCTTTGCGACGATGCCCGCGTGAAACGACGTGCCGCATGCGAGGATGACGACGCGATCTATCATCGCGACCTCCTCGGGCGTCATTGCGAGCTCTGAAAGTTGTATCCGGCCGTCGGCCCCCATGCGCCCTCGAAGCGTCTCGCGAATCGCTGTCGGCTGCTCGTAGATCTCTTTGAGCATGAAGTCGTCGTAGCCTCCCTTCTCGGCGGCCTCCAGATCCCACTCGACGTACAGCATCTCCGGTTCGACCCGCTCACCGTCCGGGCTGGTGACCTCGACTCGATCACTTGTGACCTTCGCCACCTGACCATCCGCGAGCGCGAGCACCTCTCGCGTGTACTCAAGGACCGCCGGAATGTCGCTCGCGACGATGTTCTCGCCCGTGCCGATTCCGATGATGAGGGGCGAGTCTTTACGCGCAGCGACGATGGTGCCGGGGTGATCAAGGTGCACGACGCCGAGTGCGTACGCGCCGGTCAGCCGCTTGATCGCCTTGCGGACCGCCTCGACGAGATCGCCCTCGAAGTACGCCTCCACCAGGTGCGCAACCACCTCGGTGTCGGTCTCGCTTCTGAGAATGTGACCCGCTCGCGCGAGCTCCTCACGCAGCTCGAGATAGTTTTCGATAATGCCGTTGTGCACGACTGCGATCCGTCCGGTGCAGTCGATGTGAGGGTGCGCGTTTTGCTCACTCGGTCGTCCGTGCGTCGCCCAGCGGGTGTGACCGATCCCGACCGAGCCAGGAACCGGAGCCGCCGCGACGGCGTCAGTCAGATTGACGAGCTTACCAACGCGGCGCATGACGCCAAGCCCGCCATCGTTCACGACCGCTATGCCGGCCGAGTCGTACCCGCGATACTCAAGACGAGCAAGCCCCCCGAGCAGCACGTCGGTCGCTTGCCGTGGACCGGTGTATCCGACGATTCCACACATGGGTCAGATGACCTTTCTCATCCGCCGCGCGCGACGAGCGCACGACTGCTAGGTGTACGGTAGAGACCGCGGCTCGGATGTCTGCCGGGTCGTGGGCGCCACGGCCCCATGAACTCATGTCGATACCGGACCGCCACCGTGTTGTCCCCGCGATCGCCCGCGGGATTTGCCGGTGACGTCACGACTCCGGTCGAGCCGGAGAGCCATCCGCCGAATACTTCGATAGACTCTCACCTCGTCGGCTGACCACCGCTCTCGCGGTGCTTGTACCGTCAGCCCTGGCGCTTTCTCACGCTCACTTCGTTCCCGGCCCACCTCCATTCCGCAAACACGACCCGCCGAGTGTTCCGGCGAGATTATATCAGCCCCACTCCCTCAGCCGAGCTCCGCGCGAACCACATCCACGAGCTCATCGACGATCTTGGAGGCGATCTTAGCGTCAGCGGCCTCGGCCATGACGCGCACGAGCGGCTCTGTCCCGCTCGCTCGAACGAGCACACGGCCCTCCTCGCCGAGCCGGTCCTCGGCGGCGTGTATCGCCGCGCTGATAGCGGCGCTTGCGCCGAGACGGCCCTTATCGGCCACCGGAACGTTGATCAACACCTGCGGGTACCGGGTCATCACCTTCGTAAGTTCCGAGAGACGTCTGCCGGTCTGACGGATGACCTCGGCGAGCTTGAGCGCCGTAACAAGACCGTCACCCGTGGTCGAGTGCTCCATGAAGATGACGTGCCCCGACTGCTCTCCGCCAAGAAGCGCCCCGGACGCCCGCATTTGCTCGAGCACGTAACGATCACCAACCTTGGTCTTGACGAGCGTTATCCCACGTTCACGCATAGCGACCTCGAAGCCGAGATTACACATGACGGTGCTCACCACTGTGTTGCCAGCGAGCGCCCCACGCTCCTTCAGATACGCGGCGCACACCGCCATGATCGCATCACCATCTACCTCGGCCCCGGTCTCGTCAACCGCGATGACTCGATCGGCATCACCATCGTGCGCGATGCCAAAGTCGACCGTGTGCGAGCGCACAAGCTCCGTGAGGGGCGCCAGATCGGTCGATCCGCACGAGTCGTTGATGTCCATCCCATCCCACGCACAGTTGAGCGCGACAACGGTCGCCCCGAGCTCGCGCAAGGTCCGCGGGGTCGCGACCGAAGCCGCTCCGTGACCGCAGTCGACCGCTATCGTCATTCCGGTGAGATCGCCATCGATGCACGAGATCGCATGCGCGACGTAGAGGTCAACGGCGTCGGCGAGCTCACGCACCCGGCCCACCCCCGCGCCAACGGGCCTCTCCCAGTCGCGCTCCGAGATCATGAACTTCTCGATCTGGTCTTCGAGCTCATCGGGGAGCTTGAACCCTTCCCGGCTGAACAGCTTGATGCCGTTGTAGGTCGCGGGATTGTGCGACGCCGAGATCACCACCCCGCCATCGGCTCCGAGCGTGCGCGTAAGGTGTGCGACCGCGGGTGTTGGCACGATGCCAGCGATGAGCGCATCGGCACCGCCAGAACAGATGCCCGCTACGAGCGCCGCTTCGAGCATCTCGCCAGAACGCCGCGTATCTCGTCCCACCACAATGCGGCCAGCCCCCTTGTCACCAAGGAAGTGACCCGCCGCTTCCCCAAGCCTGAAAGCGATCTCCGGAGTGAGGTCCGCGTTAGCGATTCCGCGCACACCATCGGTGCCAAACAGACGCGCCATGGTGAATTCCTCCCGTTCTACGCGCGGAACCCGCCACGATGGACGGGTCCCGGCAGTCGAATCTCGTGATAGAAAGCCTAGCGCTTCGAGAACTGCGGGCGCTTGCGGGCCTTCTTGAGGCCGTACTTCTTGCGCTCGACCATCCGCGGGTCGCGGCGCAGCAATCCGGCACGCTTGAGGTCACCACGGTACTCATCGCCGGCCTCGAGGAGCGCGCGGGCAATACCGTGGCGCAACGCCCCAGCCTGGCCCGAAACTCCGCCACCGTGAATCTTGGCGATCACGTCGAATCTGCCCGCCGTCTCAGTAGCTTTGAACGGCTGCTCGATGTAGGTGACATACGCGTCGCGGCCGAAGTAGTCAGCGGCAGGACGGCCGTTGACGGTGTAGACGCCCGTACCGGGAACGATACGTACCCGCGCCACCGAGGTCTTGCGTCGGCCGGTACCTAGGTAGACTGCCTTGTTCTCAGCCATGCTCTAACCCTCCAGAGTGATCTCACGAGGCTGCTGAGCCTCGTGGGGATGATCGGGGCCACCGTACACCTTCAGCTTCTTGAGCATGGCGCGACCGAGCGTGTTCTTGGGCAGCATACCCTTGACAGCGAGCTGGACGACGCGCTCGGGGTGCCGCTCGAGCATCCTCGAAATCGGAACCTCCTTGAGGCCACCGGGGAAACCGCTGTAGCGGAACTTGGACTTCTCAGCGAGCTTGTTGCCTGTCAAGCGAATCTTCGAGGCGTTCACCACGACCACAAAGTCACCTGTGTCCACGTGCGGAGTGTACCGTGGCTTGTTCTTGCCTTTGAGAATCTGGGCCACCTGGCTTGCAAGCCTCCCCAGGACGATATCGGTGGCGTCGACAACGAGCCACTCGCGCTCGACCTCGCCGGGTTTGGCATGATAGGTCTTCAATGGTCCTCCAAACGGATACGATCATGTGTGTTCGCGTCACGGTTTCACGGGGCCTTGAAACGAACCCTTACACTTTAGCCACCGCCATCCGGCGTGTCAATTTCACACGCACCCGGGCGTATCCATGGGTCCTCGGCGTACTCCACGCGCCAGAGCACAAGTCCGTGCGGCGGAGCGGTGGGTCCGGCCGCCGACCGGTCCCGTGACTCGAGCGCGTCGGCGATCCACCCCGCCGGATGTCTCCCGCTCCCCACCTCGACGAGGGAACCGACTATTACGCGTACCATCGAATGCAGGAAGGCATTGCCTACAACACGCACCACGATAGCACGCTCGCCGAGCTGAACGTCAGGGTAGACTTCAAGCTTCTCTATCCGGCGTCTCGTGACACGCCCCTTGGCGCTCTCGGCCACACAGAACGAACGGAAATCATGCTCGCCTATAAGGAGCGCGCCCGCGTCACGCATCGCGCCAACGTCGAGTGCGCGCTTCACCCACCACGCTGTGGATCTCAAGAAGAGCGGCGGCACCGGTCCGGGCACGAGGGTATAGCGGTACTCTCGGCGTATCGCTGAGTGCCGTGCCGAGAATCCAGCTACCGCGCGCGTGACACCGGTGACGGCCACGCCCTCTCCCACAAGCGCATTAAGAGAGCGCACAAGCACGTGGGGGTCCGGATTCTCACCGTATAGCGGGGCCGAGACGACCTGGCCGAGCGCGTGGACCCCCGCGTCGGTGCGCCCGGCGCCCGTCGTCTCCACAGCACGCCCAAACACGGTGGTGAGCGCAGACTCGACTCGTCCCTGAACCGTGTCGAGCCCAGGTTGCCGAGCGAATCCCGCGAAGCGCGCGCCATCGTAGGCGAGCGTGAGCACGAGGGTGCTCGTGGCATCGATAGATTCCTGTGTCCCCGGCACCATTAGAGCGTCACTCCAAGCATCACCATGAGCGCGACGCTTGCGGCGAGCACCGTCCAGTCGCTGGCGCCCATCCGCCTCTCCGTAAGCCGCGTGCGCCCGGTGCCCCCACGATAGCACCGGGACTCCATCGCCGTCGCCAACTCGTCGGCCCGGCGGAACAGGCCGACGAAGAGCGGAACGAGTACAGGCACGTACGCCTTCGCTCGCGATATCGGTCCTCCCCGATCGAACCGCGCACCGCGGGCCATCTGCGCGACCACGACCTTCTCGGCCTCCTCTGCTGTCGTCGGGATGAACCTTAGCGCGACCGTCAGCATCATCGCGATGTCTCCGGCGGGCAACCCGACACGCTCGAGCGGTCGCATCAACCGTTCAAGCCCCTCAGTGAGGCGCACCGGCGAGGTGGTGAGCGCGACGAGCGACGTGCCCACCACAAGCAACACGATGCGCGTCGCAAAAAACATCCCGGTGAGCAAGCCGTCAGCGTCAACAGAAAGCGGGCCAACGCGCACGAGAGCCACCGTCGCGGAGTCCCAGCGCAACGCATGGGCGAGCAGGGTGAAGAAAAGAATGAAGGAGACGACGCGAACACCGCGCAAGACGAGCCTCGGCGGTACACCTGAGAGTACGACGGCTGCGACCGTGATGACCGCCGAGACGCCGAGACCGGCGAACCCTTCGACCGCGAACAGCATTGCGGTAAACGCGGCAGCGACCCCCATCTTGGCGCGCGCCTCGAGCCGGTGGATCCCAGAGTTGCCGGGCACGTACTGACCGAACGGTACAGGGGGCTTCATCGCTTCCGCTCCCGCTTCCCCTTCCGCTCCCGCGCTCCGGCCACAAGCGCCGCAGCCGCGTGAGGATCGAGCGAAAAGCACGTCATCGGCACTCCGGCCTCACGAGCCATCACCTGCGCCCGGAGCACCTCGGGAACCCGAAGGCCGGCGGCTTGGAAACGCGCGGGTTCGTCGATGAGCGCCCCCGCCCCTCCCGAGTACGCCAGAACCCCTTCCGATAGCACGATCACTCTATCGGCGACACCGAGAAACTCCTCGACGTCGTGGGTGACGATGGCAACGCCCGCACGCTCACGCAACTCCTCCACGATCACGCGCACGGCGCGGCGCCCGCTCACATCAAGTCCGGTGGTGGGCTCGTCGAACAACACGATCTCCGGACGCATCGCGAGCACCCCCGCGATTGCGACGCGGTGCGCTTCGCCGCCTGAGAGCGCGAACGGGGACCGCGGGCCGAAAGTGCGCCAATCGAGGCCTACGCGCTCGAGCGCCTCCCGTGCCGCTTCGAGCGCGGCATCATGGCCGCGTCCGAGATTTCGCGGACCGAACGCGACGTCTTCTTCAACCGTCTCGGCGAATAGTTGCGTCTGAGGCGACTGGAACACGAGTCCCACGCGCCCGATGATCTCTGGCGGACGGCTGACCGGCGAACCATTCAGCATAACGGTGCCCTCGGCAGGCGAGAGCAGTCCTGCGGCGATCCTCAGTAGCGTCGACTTGCCCGACCCGGTCGCGCCGAGCACAAGCACGAGCTCGCCCCGGTCCACCTCGAGACCCACCCCAGAAAGCGCGCGCACAGCGAACGAGGTCCCTTGTGCGTATGTGTATCCGATGTCACGGAGCGCGAGTCTCACAGCGCGGCCACCACGCTCTCGGCATCCATCGCCTCAAGGGGAACGGGCACGCCGAGGGACCTCAGTTCAGCGGCGAAACGACCTATCGGGGGCAGAGACAGACCGAGGGACGTAAGCGCTGCCTCATCGCCCAAGATCCCGCGTGGATGACCGGAAAAAGCGATCCGCCCGGCAGTGAGAACGATCACGCGATCAGCTACCGACGCGTCGGCGAGATGATGGGTAACGTGCAATACGCCCCGGCCCGCATCGATCTGTCGACTCACCGCCTCTAACACATCCAACCGCCCCTGCGGATCGAGCATGGAGGTCGGCTCATCCAACACAAGGTAGGCCGGTAAGAGCGCGAGGGCTCCGGCGATCGCGAGTCGTTGGCGTTGACCGCCCGAGAGTTGATGCGGCTCGCGTGCCTCAAGACCCGCAAGTCCGACGGCCGCAAGCGCCTCATCCACACGCGTCCTCAACTCAGGGGCGGGAACGCCGAGGTTCTCGGGGCCAAAGGCGACATCTTCCTCAACCGTGGTGGCCACAATCTGATTGTCGGGATCCTGAAAGACCATGCCCACACTCGAGCGGACATCCCATGCGCGGGCCAGATCACCAGTGTCGATTCCATCGACCGTGACGCGGCCAGCAGACGGCGTCAGCAAGCCGTTAGCCAATCTTGCGAGGGTCGACTTCCCCGATCCGTTCGCCCCGAGCACCGCGACATGCTCACCAGGCCGCACGCTGAACGTGACGCCATCTAGCGCAACAGCGTTCTCGTCCGCGCCAGGATAGACGTAGCTTACGTGGTCGAACACGATCATCGCCCGCAGCACCCCTTGCCGTGCCGAGACGTACAGGGAGGGCCATGCACCTCGCGGTGAGACCCTCCCTGTACGTCGCCGTGGCGCCGATAGCGCCATCCGAGACCGATAGTGGCTACTCGACGAGTTCGAGAATCACCATCGGCGCGGCGTCTCCCTTCCTCGGGCCGAGCTTCAGGATACGCGTGTACCCGCCGTCGCGGCCTTCGAAACGCGGAGCGATATCCGCGAACACCTTGTGTACGACTTCCTTGTCGCCCAGCGCTGCGAGAGCGAGCCGCCGTGAGTGGAGGTCGCCACGCTTTCCCCATGTGATGACCTTGTCCACCAGCGTACGGACTTCTTTCGCACGGGTCTCGGTGGTCTTGATCCGCTCGCTCTTGAACACGGCGATCGCAAGACTGCGGAGCATCGCCTTTGTGTGACTCGCGTCCGTTCCGAGCTTACGGCCCTTCTTGAGATGTCTCATCTTCAGCTGTCTCCCACTTATGCCTTCAGTCCCAAGCCCATGTGCTGGAGTTTGTCTTTGACTTCCTCGATGGACTTCGCGCCAAAGTTACGGATGTTGAGCAGGTCGCCCTCGGAGCACTCCGCAAGCTGACCGATCGTGTTGATGCCCTGCCGCTTGAGGCAGTTGTACGAGCGAACCGAAAGATCGAGCTCCTCAATCGGCGTATCGAGCTGAGTGTCACCGTCCGCGTCGCTGTCCTCGAATATCGTTCCATCAGGGAGCGAGCCCGTGGCCTGCGCGGCGAACAGCAGCATGTGCTCTTCGATGATGCGGCCCGCGCGAGCAACCGCATCGCCGGGCGTGATCGCGGCGTTGGTCTCGACCTCGAGGATCAGCTTGTCGTAGTCGGTACGCTGGCCGACACGCGTGTTTTCGACCACGTAGGTGCACCGCGACACTGGGCTGAACAGCGAGTCAATCGTGATGACACCGATCGGGTCCTCGACACGCTTGTTGCGGTCCGCCGAGACATAACCCCGTCCCACGCCGACACGCACGCCCATCTCAAGCTTGCCCTTGCCGTTGAGCGTCGCAATAACGTGTTCGGGGTTGACCAGCTCGAACTCGGCTGGAACCCTGAGGTCCGCTCCCGTTACGACTCCGGGTCCGGTCGCACTGAGAGTCGCTACCGCGTCACCGGCGCCAATGCCGGTCTCGCGAAACACGAGCCCTTTGATGTTGAGGACGATGTCCGTTACATCCTCGCGCACCCCCTCGACGGTGGCGAACTCGTGCTGCACGCCCTCGATACGGATCGATGTCGCGGCGGCGCCCTCAAGCGAGGAGAGCAGCACGCGACGCATGCAGTTGCCGAGCGTGTATCCAAAGCCCCGCTCGAGCGGCTCAACGACGTAGCGGGCCACCCGCTCGTCGACGGGCACTACGTTCACGCGCGGTCTCATGAACTCTGTCATCCAAGAGCCTCCTTGGCCTTCATACGTGCTGTGTCGTTACTTCGAGTACAGCTCGACTATGAGCTGCTCACGGACGGGCGCGTCGATCTGATCACGATCAGGCAGCGACAGTACCTTGCCGGAAAGCTTCTCTATGTCGACCTCCAGCCACCCGGGGACCTCGATCTTCTCGGAAGAGATGAGCGCGGTCTTGATGACGAGGAGATCTTTTGCCTTCGGGCCAACGGCAACGGTGTCACCCGGGCGGACACGGTACGACGGGATGTCGACGCGCCTTCCGTTCACCGTGATGTGACCGTGACGCACCACCTGCCTGGCCTCATCGCGTGACTTCGCAAACCCGAGACGGTACACCACATTGTCAAGACGGCTCTCAAGGAGGCGGAGCAGGTTCTCGCCCGTGATCCCTGTCTGACGGTTGGCGATCTCGTAGTAGGTGCGAAACTGCCTTTCCAGCACTCCGTAGATCCTTTTGGCCTTCTGCTTCTCACGAAGCTGAACGCGGTACTCACTATCGCGAGGGCGGCGCTTGCCTGCCATTCCCGGCGGGAAGGGCCGTCGTTCGACGCCACACTTATCCGCGTAGCAGCGGTCGCCCTTCAGAAAGAGCTTGATTCCTTCGCGGCGGCACAATCTGCAGTCCGCCCCGGTGTAACGTGCCATATCGGTGGTCCTCCCGAGTGCTAGACGCGGCGGCGCTTACGCGGCCGGCAGCCATTGTGGGGTACGGGCGTACGATCCTGGATGCTCGCGATCTCGAGCCCCGCCGCCTGGAGCGTGCGGATAGCGGTCTCGCGGCCTGAGCCAGGACCCTTGACAAACACGGATACCTTGCGAACACCGTGCTCCTGTGCGACCTTGGCGCACGCCTCGGCCGCGAGCTGAGCGGCGAAGGGCGTTGACTTGCGTGAGCCCTTGAAGCCGGCGGTGCCGGCGGACTGCCACGCGATCACGTTCCCGTTGGGGTCGGTGATTGAGATGATGGTGTTGTTAAACGTACTCCTGATGTGCGCCTGACCAACGGCGATGTTCTTCCGCTCGCTCCTGCGCACACGTTTTTGAGCAGTCTTCTTCTTGGCAGCCATACCCTACTTGCCCTTCTTCTTCGCGCCGATCTGGCGGCGCGGTCCCTTGCGGGTCCGCGCGTTCGTGTGCGTGCGCTGCCCACGGACAGGCAGACCGCGACGATGGCGAAGGCCGCGATAACAGCCAATCTCCATCAGGCGCTTGATGTTCTGACCGACCTCGCGGCGCAGGTCGCCTTCGACTTCAAGTTCGCGGTCGATGAACTCCCGCAACCGGACGACCTCTTCTTCCGTGAGGTTCCGGACGCGCGTGGACGGGTCTATCCCAGTTTCGCGCAGAATCGTCTGACTCGTGGTCAGACCGATCCCATAGATGTAGGTCAAACCAATCTCTACTCGCTTCTCGCGCGGTAGGTCAACACCTGCGATTCGGGCCACTCCCGGATCCCTCCTAACCCTGCCGCTGCTTGTGACGCGGGTTCTCGCAGATGACGAGAACCCGTCCATGGCGGCGAATGATCTTGCACTTATCACACATCGTCTTGACCGAAGGTCGCACTTTCATGACGCCCTACCCTTTCGGCATCGTTCGATCTATCTACACACCCAGCCGCAGGTGCGAGGTTTCTCCTGTCATATCCACGCATCCGGGCGTATCCACAGCCCGCCTTCAGGACTCCCGCTACTTGTACCGGTACGTTATACGGCCCCGGGACAGATCGTACGGCGAGAGTTCCACGACCACCTTGTCGCCCGGCAGTATCCGGATGTAGTGCATCCTCATCTTGCCCGAGATGTGCGCAAGAACCTTGTGGCCGTTATCCAGCTCCACCCTGAACATAGCGTTCGGCAGCGGTTCTAGGACCGTGCCTTCCATCTCTATCGAGTCTTCACGCTTGGTCACGTGGCGCTGTATCCTCCCTAGGCTCTCCGAGCGGCAAATGGTTAGTATACTTATTCCTGTCGGTTGAGTCTATCGAATCCGCAATACTCATGCAGCGGTGAGCACAATTGGCCCCTTCGCGGTCACCGCAACCGTGTGCTCGAAGTGCGCAGACAGCGATCCGTCTTCCGTGACGACACTCCAACCGTCGTCGAGCGCCCGCACCCCAGCGCCACCGGCATTCACCATCGGCTCGATCGCAAACACCATCCCTTCAGCCAGGACCGGACCTGTCCCAGCGCGCCCGTGATTGGGAATCTGGGGCTCCTCGTGCATCGATTGGCCTATGCCGTGACCCACGTACTCACGTACCACAGAGAAGCCAGCCGCTTCGGCGACGGCTTGAACCGCCGCTGAGATGTCGTAGAGCCGCATCCCGGGATGGCATCGCTCGATTCCCGCCTCAAGCGCCAGACGGGTGGCCTCTACAAGTGCGAAGGCCTCGGGTTCCACGCGTCCCACAGTGAACGTCGCCGCACAATCGCCGTAGTACCCGTCGAGAATCGCGCCTACATCCACAGACAGGATGTCCCCCTCGACCAGTACTCCCGCCCCTGGTATCCCGTGAACGACCGTGTTGTTAGGCGACGCGCATATGGTGGCGGGAAAGCCATGGTACCCCTTGAACGCGGGAACGGCGCCGCTCGACCGGATCACCTCTTCCGCGATACGGTCGAGATGCCCGGTAGCAATCCCGGGGCATACCGCTTCACCGACAGCTTCCAGCGCGGCCGCTGCGATCCTGCCCGCCTCGCGCATAGTCTCAATCTCTGATGCCGACTTGCAGATGATCACGGGGCCGTGTTACTTCTCGACGGCCCGGCGAACGTCAGCAAAGACTTCATCGGCAGGACGATCGCCGTCGATCTGCCTGAGCAGACCCTTCGCACGGTAGTAGTCGACGAGCGGCGCCGTCGACCTGTCATAGACCGCTAGCCGGTTTGTCACGGTCTCGACGGTGTCATCGTCACGCTGGTAGAGCTCGCCTCCACACGCGTCACACTTCGCGGGATCGGATGGCGGATCGGTGACAAGACTGTATATCTTCCCGCACTTCCTGCACGTGCGCCGTGAGGTGAGTCTCCTAACGATCACATCACGAGCGACGTCAATACTGATGACCGCGTCGATACCGCGACCGAGTTCGGCGAGAGCCCGGTCGAGCGCCTCGGCCTGAGCGTCGGTGCGAGGAAACCCGTCAAGGATGAACCCCCTGAGTGCGTCGGGCTCAGCAAGCCGATGCTTAACCAGTCCGATAACGACGAAATCGGGCACGAGCTCACCGGAGTCCATATAGGTCTTCGCCTGTATCCCCAGCGGGGTACCCGCCGCCACGGCTTTGCGAAGGATATCACCGGTAGAGATATGGGGAACGCCCCACGTCTCGATCATCCTCTCGGCCTGGGTGCCTTTACCGGCGCCAGGCGCCCCAAGGAGGACAACATTCATCTTCTTACCCCTTCCGTGCTCATTGCGGCATTCCGTTGTCTACTTGAAGAACCCGTCGTAGTGGCGCATCTTCAGCTGGCTCTCGAGTTGCGTCATGAACTCAAGTGAGACACCTACCATGATCAGGATTGACGCCCCTCCAAACTGCTGGAGTACGGTCACGCCGGTTCCCTGGAAGAGCGCTGTCGGTCCGATCGCGATAATCGCAAGGAAGATAGCGCCCGGCAGTGTGATCCGGTTCATGGTCTTCTCGAGATACGAGATCGTCGCCTTCCCTGGACGCACGCCGGGGATGAACCCGCCGTTCTTGCGCAGGTTATCTCCGAGGTCAATCGGATTGAACACCAGGGCGGTGTAGAAGTACGTGAAAAAGACGATGAGTCCAGCGAACATAGCGAGATAGAGCCAGCCTTCGGCAAGCGCGTTGCCGACGGTTTCGAGCCACGGCACGCCTGTCAGCGCGGCGATCTGGGCCGGAAAGAACAGCACCGCCGAGGCGAATATGATCGGGATCACGTTCGCACCGTTGATCTTAAGCGGAATATACGTGCCTGAACCTCCGTACACCTTTCTGCCCACCACTCGCTTCGCATACTGCACGGGTATGCGGCGCTGGCCACGGTCGATCGTCACAACCGCGGCGACCACGAAGACGAAGATGAACAGAAGTGCGACGGCAAGTACCAGATCGAGACTTACGGCCTGAACGATCGCGGCAGGGAATCCCGCGACAATGCTGGCAAAGATCATCAGGGACATTCCGTTACCGATGCCTCGCTGCGTGACGAGCTCACCCATCCACATGACGAGCGCAGTGCCAGCGACCAGCGTGACCACGATGACGAAGCGGGTCACAAGGTCGAGTGTGACACCCACCGGCGCAAGATCCCGCTGGAAGAGCCCGATCATCGCGATAGCCTGTACGGTGGCGATAACCAGCGTCATATAGCGTGTGGTCTGCGTGATCTTCCTCTGACCCGCCTCGCCCTCCTTGGCCCATCGCTCTACCTTGGGGATGACTCCCTGAAGGAGCTGCATGATGATCGACGAGGTGATGTACGGCATGATTCCGAGCGCGAAGATCGCGAAGTTCGCGAGTGCGCCGCCAGAGAAGAGATTGAGCAGACCGAGCGCGGCCTGCCCTTCGATGAGGTTTCGGAGCCGTTCGAGATCAACACCGGGCACCGGGATGTGCGCGCCGACCCTGTACAGTGCGACGAGGCCGAAGGTGAACAGCAAGCGCCTGCGAAGTTCAGGAACCCGGAATGCGTTAGCGATGGCGGTGATCACGGGGTATCGACCGTCCCCCCGGCGGCCTCGATCTTGGCCCGCGCCGGACCTGAGACCCTGTCGACTCTCACGGTCAAGGCCTTTGTAATCTCGCCATCACCAAGGACTTTAACCAGAACCGACTTGGACTTGATGATGCCGGTTTCGAACAGGGCGTCTATGTCCACGGTCGAACCAGGCTCGAAACGCTCTTCAAGGCGCGAAACGTTTACCACCGCGTACTCGGTTCGGAAGGGATTCTTGAACCCGGGAAGCTTAGGTAGCCGCATGTGGAGCGGGTTCTGGCCACCCTCGAATCCAGGGCCTTTGCCGCCCCCAGCACGTGAGAGTTGGCCCTTGTTACCCCGTCCTGAGCGACCGCCATGACCGGAACCGTGGCCCCGTCCCACACGCTTTGGCTTCTTCCGTGATCCCGGTGCCGGGAAAAGGTCGTGAATCTGCATCGTACGAATCTCCTCACTCGCTCCCGCCAGACACTGCCTGCGCGGGGCCGACCGCTCGCCGTCGGCTGACTACCGTGTCGTGCCCGCGCCTGCGGGCGTCGTTTTGACTCTCGGAACCAGTCCTAGGTATCTCCTAGATGTCTTCAACTTCCACCAGATGCTTGACCTTGAAAACCATACCGCGGATGACGGCGGTGTCATCGTGGTCAACCGTGTGGTTGATGCGCTTGAGTCCAAGCGCGCGCACGGTCGCCTTCTGGTCCGCCGGCGATCCGATGACGCTCTTGAACTGACGAACGCGAATCCTCTTGGTCTGGGCGCTCACGGGGCCTACTCCTCCCATCCGTACACCTGGCCCACGCTCTTACCGCGACGGCGCGCGATCTCCTGTGGGCTGGAAAGCGACTTCAATCCCTCGGCAGCAGCCTTGACCATGTTAAGAGCGTTGTCCGTGCCCAAGGACTTCGACAAGATGTCCTGCACGCCAGCCAGCTCCAGCAAGGCGCGCACGGGGCCACCCGCTATGATCCCGGTACCGGGCGACGCCGGCTTCAGGAGCACCCGCCCTGCGCCAAACTGGCCAATGACTTCATGGGGGATAGTGTTTTTCTGTAGCGGGATTTTGAACATGTTCTTCTTAGCGTCTTCGATGCCCTTCTTGATGGCGATGGGCACCTCGGCTGACTTGCCCATGCCCACGCCCACGCTTCCGGCGCCATCACCCACGACGACGAGCGCCGTCAACGCGAAGCGACGACCGCCCTTGACCACCTTGGCCACGCGGTTGATATAGACGACCTTCTCCTGGAGCTCTGAGACCGGGGCCTCTCTGCGAGCCATACCGTCTCCTCCCTTAGAACTTCAGTCCGGCGCTTCGGGCACCGTCGGCCAGGGCTTTGACACGTCCGTGATAGAGGCGGCCCCCGCGGTCAAATACCGCCTGGTTCACGCCAGCCTCAAGCGCCCTGCGCCCTAGTACCTCACCGACCGCTTTTGCGGCATCGATGTTGGAACCAGACGCGAGGGAAGGGCGCATCTCGGGATCGACGCTCGACGCGGAAGCAATCGTGTGCCCGCTGACGTCATCGATCAGCTGCGCGTAGACATGCGCGTTAGTTCGCGTCACCCGCAGACGCGGCTGCGCGGCCGTCCCGCTCACTTTGCCCCTGACTCGTCGCTGCCGACGGGCCAAACCAGCCGTCTTTGCTTTCAGTCGTTCCATGCCTTCACCGCACTCCTCTTCAACTCCGGCTCGATCGCCGGATCACCTGCTACTACTTGGCGGTCTTCCCGACCTTGCGGCGAACATGCTCGCCTTCGTAACGCACGCCCTTGCCCTTGTAGGGCTCAGGCGGACGGAAATCGCGGATTTCGCTCGCGACCTGCCCTACCCGCTGCTTGTCGATGCCGCGCACAATGACTCGCGTAGGAACTGGAACCTCGAAGGTGATGTTGGGCTCGGCCTTGACCACCACCGGGTGGCTAAAACCAAGCGCAAGTTCAAGGTTGGTGTCCTTTAGCTGCGCACGATAGCCGACACCGACGATCTCAAGGGTCTTGGAGAATCCCTCGGACACGCCGCTGACCATGTTCGCCAGCAGGCTGCGCGTCAGCCCGTGGAGCGCGCGATGAGAGCGGCTGTCACTCGGGCGAGCGACCGTCAACACCCCGTCATCGAGCGTAATCATCATGTCCTCGTTAAACGTTTGCCGCAACTCGCCTTTGGGACCTTTCACGGTCACCGTTGAGCCTTCTATCCCCACATCGACCCCGGACGGGACCGGGATGGGCTGCTTGCCGATTCTAGACACGGCCCTCGCTCCTCTCTGTCCTGTCCGCTACCAAATGTAGGCGATTACTTCGCCGCCGACGCCAGCCTTGCGGGCGACCTTCTCGGTCATGACGCCGCTCGACGTCGAGATGACCGCGATGCCGAGTCCGCCGAGCACGCGAGGCAACTCGTCCTTCTTAGCGTACACACGCAAGCCCGGCTTACTGATCCGGCGGATGCCGGTAATGGTGCGCTCGCGCTTCGGGCCGTACTTGAGCGTGATCTCAAGGGAGTCTTGCACGTCCCCCGGAATCACACGGTAGTCCTCGATGTATCCCTCTTCCTTCATGATGCGGGCGATCTCCACCAGCTTCTTTGACGAGGGCATCGTCGCCGAGGGCTTGAACGCCGAGTTCGCGTTGCGAACCCTAGTCAGCATATCGGCGATGGGGTCTGTCATGCTCATGATGGTGTTCCTCCTATGGTTCTCACGAATGACTCCGCTCCAGTGGTTCGTCCCTGCCCGTGGCAGACACGCCTGCTGAATGGGACTCCTCGGACGTCCCGCTTACCAGCTTGCCTTGCGGACGCCGGGAAGCTCACCGCGGCTCGCAAGCTCACGCACGCAGATGCGGCACAGCCCGAACTGCCGGTAGAACCCGCGGGGTCTGCCGCAACGATTGCAGCGATTGACCGCACGGACACCGAACTTGGGTGCGCGCTTCGCCTTGGCGATCATCGACTTTTTGGCCACTTCCAATACCTCCTTGCCGCGATTTGGCCCTGCAGGGCCAAATCGAACGGATCTCACCTATCGCTTATCGCTTGAACGGGAACCCAAACGCGCCAAGCAGCGCCTTGGCCTCCTCGTCTGTTTTCGCTGATGTGACAAACGTGACGTCCATTCCCCGGACACGATCGACCTTGTCGTAGTCGACTTCGGGGAAGATGAGCTGCTCGGTCACGCCCATCGAGTAGTTGCCGCGACCGTCAAACGCCGTAGCCGAGAGCCCGCGGAAGTCACGAACGCGCGGGATTGCCGTGGAGAGCAGGCGGTCGAAGAACTCCCACATGCGATCTCCGCGGAGTGTGACCTTGACGCCGATCGGCATGCCTTGACGCAGCTTGAACCCGGCTATCGACTTCTTCGCCCGGGTGATCATTGGCTTCTGGCCGGTGATGATCGACAGATCAATCGCCGCGGCGTCGAGCTGCTTTGAGTCTTGCACCGCCGATCCCACACCCATGTTCACTACGATCTTCTCAAGCCGAGGAACCATGTTGACGTTCTCGTATCCAAACTGCTCGAGCAGGACGGGAAGAACCTCGTCCCGATACCGCTCCTTGAACCTGGCTTTCACTTCGTGCTACCTCCGTAGATTCTTGGTCGCACCGGATTTCCGACCCGGCGCCTCGCGCCCGGTTTCGCCGGGCGCGAGCTCATGAAGACATCGTCTTACTTATCGATGTCCTTGCCGCACTTCTTGCACACGCGCACGCGGCCGGCGTCATCACGTCGCCGGCTCACACGGGTCGCCTGGGCGCACGACGGGCAAATGAGCATCACGTTGCTCACATGGATCGTGCCCTCAATCTCGAGGATGCCGCCCTTGGGCTGGCGTTGCGTCGCTCGCTGATGCTTCTTGATCATGTTGACGTGCTCTACCACAAGACGCTCCCTGTGGGGGTAGACCCGCAGGACGCGGCTTTCCTTGCCCTTGTCCTTGCCGGTGATGACCTTCACACGGTCGCCCTTGCGGATGGTGAGAGACTTAGACATCTGTTCCCAGCCCTCCTACAGGACTTCGGGCGCCAACGAGACGATCTTCATATACCGGCGATCGCGCAGTTCGCGCGCTACCGGACCGAAGATTCGAGTTCCTCGCGGGTTGCCCTGATTGTCGATAATGACCGCAGCGTTCTCGTCAAACTTGATGTAGCTGCCGTCGGGACGGCGTATCTCTTTCTTCGTGCGAACGACGACAGCACGGACGACGTCGCCCTTCTTGACTGTGCCGTTGGGGATGGCTTCCTTGACCGTGCACACGATCGTGTCCCCCACCCGGGCATAGCGGCGCTTCGAGCCGCCCAGCACCTTGATGCACAGCACCCTGCGCGCGCCCGAGTTATCGGCCACTTTGAGCCGTGATTCCGCCTGTATCATCTCTGCTATTCCTCCGAAACCGCGTCGGCGCGCGAGAGGTGCGGCTCCCGATGTGGAAGCGCACGTCGACCGCCGTCCCTACTTGGCCTTCTCAACGATCTCGACGAGCCGCCACCGCTTGAGCTTTGAGAGCGGACGTGTCTCCATAATCTGGACCACGTCACCTACCTGGGCGGCGTTGTCCTCATCGTGCGCGTGAAACTTCGTGCTACGGGTGATCATCTTGCCGTAGAGGGGGTGGCGCTTGCGGTCGGAGACCTGCACCACGCACGTCTTATCGCCGGCGGCGGACACCACGGTGCCCTGACGAACCTTACGCCTGTTGCGCTCAGTAGTAGTCATCACTCTTCCTCCACCGTCTCCTTAGGACGCTCGCGCGTCGCTCGACGCGCTGATCTGACGAGCGCGTATCTCTGTGAGCAATCGAGCGATATTCCTCTTGACGGAACCGATTCTCGCGGGGTTGTCGAGCTGGCCGGTGGCGAGCTGGAACCTCAGATTGAACAACTCGGCACGTGCTTCCTTCACCTTCTCCACAAGATCGGAGTCTGCGAGATTCTTGATCTCTGTCATCTGCATCTATCCCTCACCACCAGCGTCTGCACGGGTGACAAACTTGCACTTGATCGGCAGCTTGTGCGCCGCGAGGCGCATCGCCTCTTTGGCGACCTCCTCAGGCACGCCAGCGATCTCGAACATCACCCGGCCCGGCTTTACAACAGCGACCCACTTTTCGGGGCTTCCCTTGCCCGAACCCATGCGGGTCTCAGCGGGTTTTTGCGTGATCGGCTTATCGGGGAAGATGTTAATCCACACCTTTCCGCCACGCTTCATGTAGCGCGTCATCGCGACACGGGCCGCCTCAATCTGGCGGTTGGTGATCCACGCCGCCTCGAGCGCCTTCAGGCCGAAGTCACCGTACTGAACGTCGGTGCCCCCCTTGGCCACACCCTTCCTTGAGCCCCGCTGCACTTTGCGGTGCTTTACTCGCTTAGGCAGCAACATCTCTACGTTCTCCCTCCACGATCATTGCGGCGCCCTCTCGACGGACGAGCGTCGGTCGGGGATGGCAACTCCTGACCTGGGAGCACCTCTCCGCGATAGATCCAGACCTTAACGCCGATAGCGCCCATGGTCGTGCGAGCATCGGCCGTTCCGTAGTCGATCTTGGCGCGCAGGGTGTGCAGCGGCACACGACCCTCGCGGTACCACTCGCGACGACCCATCTCGGCCCCGCCGAGACGTCCAGAGCACTGGATCCTAATGCCAAGCGCACCGCTCTTCATCGCGGACGTGACCGCTTTGCGCATGGCTCGGCGGAAGGCGACACGGCCCTCGAGCTGCTCGGCGACGCTCTGCGCGACCAAGACCGCGTCGAGCTCTGGGCGCTTGATCTCAACGATGTTGACCGAGACGGTCGAACCCGCGAGCTTCTCGAGGTCCTTGCGGAGCGCGTCAACCTCGGTTCCCTTCTTGCCGATCACGATGCCCGGGCGGGCGGTCCACAACTCGACGACCACCTTATCGCCCTTGCGCTCGATCTCGATGCGGGACACCGCGGCCCGGCGTAGGCGCGTATGCAGATACTCGCGAATCTTGAGGTCCCCGGCGAGTGTGGAGGCGTACTCTTTTCCGGCATACCAGCGAGAACGCCACTGCTCAGTGATTCCCAGCCTTATACCTATAGGGTAAACTTTCTGGCCCATGCGGCTCCTACGCCTCCTCTCGCTGCTTGACTACTACAGTGATGTGACTTGTGCGCTTGCCGATCTTAAACGCCCGACCCTGGGCGCGCGGACGGATCCGCTTCAGAGTCGGACCCTCGTCTACGAACGTGGTTGCGACGACGAGGCTGTCCCTGCGAATCTTCAGGTTCTTCTCGGCGTTGGCCACCGCGCTCATCAATACCTTCTCGACCACCTCGGCCGCCGCGCGCGGCGTGAATGTGAGGATGGCCGCGGCCTCATCTACGGACTTGCCCCGGATCAGGTCGACAACAAGCCGAGCCTTGCGGGGGCTAACCCGCACGTAGCGTGCAACTGCTCTCGCTTCCATCTGCTACCTCTTGCCCTTCTTGTCGGCCGCGTGACCCCGGAACGTGCGGGTCGGCGCGAACTCTCCGAACTTGTGGCCGACCATCGACTCGGTCACATAGACCGGAACGTGCTTACGGCCATCGTGAACGGCTACGGTATGACCAACCATCTCGGGAAAGATCGTCGACGCTCTCGACCAAGTCTTAATGACCTTCTTCTCGCCGGCCTCATTCATCGCGTGGATCCGGCCGAGTAGCCGCGGCTCGACGTACGGTCCCTTCTTCAGACTTCTACTCATGATTCTGGCTCCAGCTTCCGTACGGTCCGGCGCTACTTCTTGCGACGACGGATGATCAGGCGGTCAGAGGCCTTGCCTTTCGTGCGAGTCCGGTGACCCTTGGTTGGCACACCCCACGGCGTCACCGGGTGGCGACCGGCGGTCTTGTTCTTGCCCTCGCCGCCGCCGTGCGGATGATCGACCGGGTTCATCGCGGTCCCGCGCACTGAGGGACGGACACCCTTCCAGCGGTTGCGGCCCGCCTTGCCGATCGAGATGCCCTCGTGTTCCGCGTTACCCACAGCGCCCACCGTGGCGCGGCACGTGATGAGAACCTTGCGCATCTCCGAGGAGGGCATACGCATGATCGCGTAGCCTCCTTCCTTCGCCATCAACTGGGCGGAGGTACCGGCCGAGCGAGCTAGTGCCGCACCCTTCCCAGGCTGGAGCTCTATCGCGTGAACGACCGTACCCGTAGGGATGTCCTTCAGCGGCAGGGCATTACCCGGCTTGATGTCGGCATCTGGACCCGACATGATCATCGTACCGACCGTAAGCTTTTGCGGAGCGAGAATGTAGCGCTTCTCGCCATCCACGTAATGGAGCAACGCGATTCGAGCGGAGCGGTTCGGGTCATACTCGATAGTAGCGACTTTCGCTGGAATCCCGTCCTTGTTGCGCTTGAAGTCGATGCGACGGTACCTGCGCTTGTGGCCGCCTCCCTGGTGCCGGGTCGTGATCCGGCCCTTGTTGTTGCGTCCGCCCTTCCTGTGCACAGGTTCGAGCAGCGACTTTTCCGGGGTCGACGTCGTGATGTCGGCGAAGTCCGACACCGTCTGGAATCGTCGACCCGGCGAGGTCGGCTTATACTTCTTTAGTCCCATCTTCTCTCCTTCCGTCCGATGGCCGGTCCGCCTGGGACGTGCGCGCCTCACTCACGCGCGGCGGCTCCGACGCCGGACTACCACGGTGCCGGGCGGCTCCATCCGGCATCACACCGAAACCCGGTCACCTCGTTCCCGGTACGGCCCTAGCGGGCCTCGAAGAACTCGATCGTGTCGCCCACTTTCAGGCTAACAACGGCCTTCTTCCACGAACGGGTATGCCCAGCACGCCAGCGAAGGCGGCGCGGCTTACCCGAGACGTTCATCGTGTTCACCTTCGTGACCGTCACGCCGAAGATTTCCTCGATCGCATCAGCGATCTGCGGCTTCGTTGCGCGTTTGTCGACCTCGAAGGTATAGCGGTTCTGCGCAATCAGGTCGTAGGACTTCTCTGAAACGACCGGACGCAGAATGATAGCACGCGGATCGCTGTTCTGCATCATGCAAGCACCCCTTCGAGCCAGCTCAGCGCGGGTCGCGTGAAGAGCACGGCCACGTTGTCGATGAGGTCGTACGTGTTTGCCTCGGACGCGGTGATGACCCGCACCTTAGGAAGGTTGCGCAGTGACAAGATCGCGTTGACATCACTGTCCTCAACAACGACCGTCACGCGTCCGTCGATACCGAGAGACGCGAGCACTGCGGCGGCCCGCTTGGTCGAAGGCTCGTCAAAACCGAAGCCGTCGATCACATGCAAAACGCCTTCAGCGGTCTTGGCCGAGAGCGCCGAGCGCATCGCAAGCTTGACCACCTTGCTTGGAACCTTGAACGCGTAGCTGCGAGGACTTGGCCCAAATACCACGCCTCCCCCGCGCCACTGAGGTGCCCGGATCGTTCCCTGCCGGGCGCGGCCAGTGCCCTTCTGGCGCCATGGCTTCCTTCCGCCTCCGGTCACCATACCGCGCGTCTTGGTCGAGTGCGTGCCGGAGCGGCGGGCCGCCATCTGACTGCGGACCACCTGGTGCATGGCGAAAACATGCGGCTCTATGCCGAACACACCATCGGCAAGCTGCGCGGTTTCGACCGTCTTGCCAGCCGTATCCTTAACTTCTACCTGTGCCATCGTTTCCTACTCCTCGAAAGAGACGGTACCTAAGTCCGTTCTTGTACCGTCTTACGCCGACTTGATGGTGAGCAGCGTACCGCGCGGACCGGGGACCGCACCTCTGACAAGAAGCAGGTTTTGCTCCTCGTCCACCCTCACGACCTCAAGGTTCCGGACCGTGACGGTCTCGTTGCCCATCTGACCAGGCATCTTCCTGCCGCGAAAAACGCGCGACGGCGTAGACGCCTGTCCCACCGAGCCGGTAGCGCGGTGGAAATGTGATCCGTGACCGCCGGGTCCTCCCCGGAAGTTGTGGCGCTTCATGACGCCGGCGAACCCTTTTCCTTTGCTCGTGCCGCTCACGTCAACGACGCCGCCCGCCGTGAAGATCGCGACAGTGAGCTGATCGCCAGCTTTCACATCGCTATCTGGCTCAGAAAGGCGCACCTCGGCAACGTGCCGCTTGGGCGTCACGCCCGCCTTCGCGAAATGACCCGCCATAGGCTTGTTTACCTTTGACTCCTTGATGTCGCCAAATGCGATCTGTACGGCGTCGTAGCCGTCACGCGCGATCGTCTTGATCTGGCTGACCACGCAGGGGCCGGCCTCAATCACCGTGACCGGCACGAGGCGATCGTCCTCACTCCACACCTGCGTCATTCCCAGCTTCCTGCCGAGAATCGTCGTAACCATCGTTCTCTCCGTCCTTCATGCGGTCGTGGCTCCTCTCGGTCGCACACTTGAGTGCGCTCGCCAGCGGACCGCTCCTGTCGCACGCACCCAGCCGAGAACTGCTCGGCGGATGCGAAGCGCCTGCCTACAGCTTTATCTCAATGTCGACGCCCGCGGGAAGATCGAGCCGCATCAGCGAATCGACCGTCTTAGGCGTAGGCTCGAGAATGTCGATGAGACGCTTGTGCGTCTTCATCTCGAAGTGCTCCCGGCTATCCTTGTTCACGTGCGGCGAACGGATGACGCAGTACAGATTGCGCTCCGTTGGCAGCGGAATCGGACCGGAGACCTTCGCGCCCGTCTTCTGGGCGGTGTCCACGATCATCTTCGTCGACTGGTCGACGATCTCGTGGTCGTAGCCCTTGAGCCGGATCCGTATCTTCTGGTTCGCCAACTCTCTACCCTCCGTGTCAGACGAGACGTGTCTCGGTCACTTCAATATCTTGATAACGCGGCCCGAGCCCACCGTGCGGCCGCCCTCGCGGATGGCGAAGCGCAAGCCCTCCTCCATGGCGATCGGGGCGATGAGCTCGCCGCGTATCTCCACGTTGTCGCCGGGCATGACCATCTCGGTTCCCTCGGGCAGGTGCGCGACACCGGTCACATCGGTCGTGCGGAAGTAAAACTGCGGACGGTAGCCGTCGAAAAACGGGGTGTGGCGGCCGCCTTCCTCTTTGGTGAGCACGTAGACCTGGCTCATGAACTCGGTGTGGGGAGTGATCGAGCCGGGCTTGCAGAGCACCTGGCCGCGCTCGATGTCGGTGCGCGACACGCCGCGCAAGAGCACGCCGACGTTGTCGCCGGCCTGCGCCTCGTCAAGGAGCTTGCGAAACATCTCGACACCGGTGACGACGGTTTTGTGGGTGTCGCGGATGCCGACGATCTCGACGTCATCGCCAACCTTCACGATGCCGCGCTCGACGCGGCCGGTGGCCACCGTGCCGCGGCCGGTGATGGTAAAGACGTCTTCGACGGCCATGAGGAAGGGCTTTTCGATGTCGCGGGCAGGCTGGGGAATGAAGGTGTCGACCGCCTCCATGAGCTCCCAGATCGCTCCTTTGGCATCCTCATCGCCCTCAAGGGCCTTGAGGGCCGAGCCCTTGATGACCGGCGTGTCGTCACCGGGAAACTCGTACTCGGAGAGCAGCTCGCGGACCTCGAGCTCGACGAGCTCAAGGAGCTCAGGATCGTCGACCATGTCGACTTTGTTGAGGAACACGACGATGTGGGGCACCCCGACCTGGCGGGCGAGCAGGATGTGCTCGCGGGTCTGGGGCATCGGGCCGTCGGCGGCAGACACGACAAGGATCGCGCCGTCCATCTGGGCCGCGCCGGTGATCATGTTCTTGACGTAGTCGGCGTGGCCGGGGCAGTCGACGTGCGCGTAGTGGCGGTTCTCGCTTTCGTACTCCACGTGGGCGATGGCGATGGTGATGCCGCGCTCGCGCTCCTCGGGGGCCTTATCGATCTGGTCGAACGGGGTGAAGTCCGCAAGGCCCTTCTCGGCCAGCGTCTTGGTGATCGCGGCGGTCAGGGTGGTCTTGCCGTGGTCGACGTGACCGATGGTGCCGATGTTGACGTGCGGCTTGGTGCGCTCGAACTTCTTCTTCGCCATGATTAACTCTCCTAGACCTCTCCGCCTACTTTGGCCACGATCTCTGCCGCAACTGACTTAGGAACTGGCTCGTACGCCTTGAACTGCATCGTATACGCGGCACGTCCCTGCGTGCGTGAACGCAAGTCCGTGGCGTATCCAAACATCTCCGAGAGAGGCACCTTGCCGCGAATCACCTGCGCGTTGCCACGCGGCTCCATGCCCTCGATGTGTCCGCGACGACTCGACAGGTCACCCATGACATCGCCCATGAAGTCCTCAGGCGTGACGACCTCGACCGCCATGACCGGTTCGAGCAATACCGGAGCGGAGCGCCTGAGCGCCTCCTTGATCGCCATGGAGCCGGCGATCTTGAATGCCATCTCTGACGAGTCGACCTCATGGTATGAGCCGTCGATCAGCTCGATTGCCACATCGACGACCGGATATCCCGCCACGACGCCCGAGCTGAGCGCCTCCTGGATACCCTTGTCGGTCGCCGGAATATACTCCTTGGGGATCGCGCCGCCGACGATCTTGTTCTCGAACAGATAGCCTTCACCAGGCTCGCGCGGGGCGACATTGATGACTACGTGGCCGTACTGGCCGCGACCGCCGGTCTGACGCGCAAACTTGTGATCCACGTTCTCAACACGCTTGCCGGCGGTCTCCCGGTAGGCGACTTGCGGCTTGCCCACATTCGCCTCGACCTTGAACTCGCGCAAGAGGCGGTCGACGATGACCTCCAGGTGAAGTTCGCCCATCCCAGCGATGATCGTCTGGCCGGTCTCCGTGTCTGTACGGACACGGAAGGTTGGATCCTCCTCGGCAAGCTTAGAAAGCGAGAGCGAGAGCTTCTCTTGCTCGGCCTTGGTCTTGGGCTCGATCGCGATATCGATGACTGGATCAGGGAAGACCATTGACTCAAGCAGCACCTGAGAGTCCTCGGCGCACAGCGTGTCGCCGGTAGTGGTGTTCTTGAGGCCCACGGCGGCAACAATATCGCCTGCCGAGACCGACTGCACGTCTTCACGGTGGTTCGCATGCATCGCAAGCAGCCGTCCAACGCGCTCTTTGTGGCCTTTGGTCGAGTTGAGAACGTAAGATCCCGCTTCCATCGAGCCCGAATAGACACGGAAGTAGGTCAGTTTGCCGACGTACGGGTCGGTCATGACTTTGAACGCGAGAGCCGAGAACGGCGCCTTGGGGTCCGGCGGGCGCTCGACCTCCGCGCCGGTCTTGATGTCCGTCCCCTTGATAGCGGGGATATCGAGAGGTGAGGGCAGATAGTCGAGGACCGCGTCGAGCAACGATTGGACGCCCTTGTTCTTGAACGACGCGCCGCACACCACCGGGGTTATCGCAACATCGACACACGCGTGGCGCAGCGCCGCCTTGAGTTCTGCGACCGAGATCTCCTCCTCGGCGAAGAACTTCTCGAGCAGCGCGTCATCGTACTCGGCGGCAGCCTCAACGAGCTCCTGACGGTAAATCTCGGCCTCATCCGCCAGTTCCGCGGGAATCTCGCCAACCGTGGGATTGATGCCCTTATCGTCTTCGTTGAAGTGGATAGCGTGCATCTCGACAAGGTCGATGATCCCGGTGAATCGGTCTTCCGCACCGATCGGCAACTGCAACAAGACCGGCCGCGTGTTGAGCCTGTCCTTCATCATCTGTATGACGTTGAAGAAATCCGCCCCTGTCCTGTCCATCTTGTTGACGTAGGCGATTCGCGGGACACGGTACGTGTCCGCCTGACGCCACACGGTCTCTGATTGCGGCTCGACACCGCCGACCGCGCAAAAGACCGCGCAGGCACCGTCGAGGACGCGAAGAGAGCGCTCGACCTCTACCGTAAAGTCCACGTGGCCGGGCGTATCGATGATCTGGATGCGGTGGTCCTTCCAGAAGCACGTAGTCGCGGCCGAGGTGATCGTGATGCCGCGCTCTTGCTCCTGAATCATCCAGTCCATGGTGGCGGCGCCGTCGTGGACCTCACCGATTTTGTGAGATTTTCCGGTATAGAAAAGGATGCGCTCGGTAGTGGTGGTCTTACCGGCGTCGATGTGAGCCATGATCCCAATGTTGCGGGTCTTGGCGAGTGAGTAGGTTTTAGGCGCCATCGGCTGACATATCCTTACGTGTTGTTCGCGTTCAATACAGTCGAGAAGTAGTGCTTACCAGCGGTAGTGGCTGAACGCACGGTTGGACTCGGCCATCTTGAAGAGATCCTCGCGCTTCTTGACCGAAGAGCCGGTGCTGTTTGCGGCGTCCATGATCTCTGCGGCGAGTCGCTCGGACATGGTCTTCTCACGACGCGAACGGGAGTAGCCTACGATCCAGCGAATCGCGAGGGTGGTAGAACGGCGCGAGTTGACCTCGATGGGGATCTGGTACGTCGCACCGCCGACGCGCTTGGGCCGAACCTCAAGCGTAGGCCGGACATTGTCCATCGCCTTCTTGAACGTGGCGAGCGGATCCGCACCGGACTTGTTCTCGATGATGGCGAACGCGTCGTAGACGATCCTGTCGGCAACCGACTTCTTGCCGTCCCACAGCACCTTGTTGATCAGCTGCGTGACAAGGCGATTATTGTAGACCGGATCAGGCGTGATCTCCCGACGGGCCGCTGCTGCGCGCCTAGGCATTCTCGTATCTCCTCTTGGTCGTCGTACCGGCCACGGACCGCGCCTTAGCGTGACGCGACACCGCAGACACCTTGTCTCAGCTGGACTTCTTCACGCCATAACGCGAGCGGGCCTGGTTGCGGTTACCCACGCCAGCGCAGTCGAGCGCCGCGCGCACGATCTTGTAGCGAACACCCGGAAGATCCTTCACCCGGCCACCACGCACGAGCACGATGGAGTGTTCCTGAAGGTTGTGGCCAATGCCCGGGATGTAGGCGGTGACCTCCATTCCGTGAGTGAGCCTCACGCGGGCGACCTTGCGCAGCGCCGAGTTCGGCTTCTTGGGTGTGGTGGTGTACACACGGGTGCACACGCCACGCTTCTGCGGGTTGCCCTTCAGTGCGGGAGTCGCGCTCTTGCTCGCCTTCGCGCTGCGGCCCTTGCGGACCAGCTGGTTGATCGTAGGCAACGTGCTCTCCTTCTACTCGATACCGCTATCATTCCTGCCCAGTGCACACGGACACGCGCGCACCGCGCGTCAAGTCGCAACGACGAACTTTAGCAACACCGAACGGCGTTGTCAAACGCCACGCATCCGGGCGTATCCATACCCGTACTACAACGTGATCGCGGAAGCGGGGACCCGTCCTGGGACCCCGCTTCCGATTCCTTACAGCCTATGCCGCCACGAGTGTCACTCGGGCAGCGAAGCGCCCCTCTCGGCGAGTGCGAACTCGAGTTCGTCGATCGCCTTTGCGCCGATACCAGGCACGTTGTAGAGCTCGTTCCGGCTACGCAACAGCACATCTCCCACCGTCACGACACCCGCCTCCACGAACTTCGTCACCCAGCGGGTCGCGATGCCGATCTCTTCGAGCGTCATCTCATTCAACCCGTCGGCGAGCGCCGCCACAGGCACGGCCTCGTCCATCAACGCCGATGCGGACGCTGCCGCTTCCGGCTCGAACACGGTGCCGATAAAGTCCGACACATCCACGTCACCGGCCTCGGAATCCAGGTCCGCGAAGAACTCCTCGGCGTCATCGACTCCAAACGCTGAGGAGCTCGAGACCGTGGGGCCTGGAAGGAGTGCTTCGATCTCACGCAACTCATCAGGAGCAAACTCCGGCAGCGAACCCTCATCTGGCCTCGTCCACTCGGCACTTCGTCCCTTGTAGGTGAGCTTGATCGAGCGGTACCGCCTCATGCCCGTCGCCGCCGGGATGAGCTTGCCGATGATGACGTTCTCTTTGAGGCCGAGCAGGTTGTCCTCTTTGCCCGCGATCGCCGCGTCGGTCAGGACGCGAGTCGTCTCCTGGAAGGATGCCGCCGACAGGTAGCTCTCAGTCGCAAGCGACGCCTTGGTGATGCCGAGCAAGACCGGCATGCCGTTTGCCAGCTCCGCGCCGTCGGCAACGAGTTCTTCGTTGGCCTGCGCGAACACGAACCTGTCCACAAGCTGTCCGGGAAGCCACTCCGTGTCGCCCGGCTCCTGCACGGTGACCTTCCGCAACATCTGTCGCGCGATCACCTCGATATGCTTGTCGTTGATGTCAACACCCTGGCTCCGGTAAACCTCCTGGACCTGCGCCACGATGTAGCGGAGAACCGCACCCGGCCCCTTGAGCTCGAGCAAGTCGTGCGGGTTGATCGAGCCCTCGGTCAGCTGCTGGCCCACCTCAACAACGACACCGTCGACGATACCGTGTCGCAAGCGCGCCCGGCGAGGCACAGTGTATGAACGCTCAGTGCCCTCGGCATCCTTCACGATGAGCTCACGAGAGCGGTCGGCGTCGTGAATGGTGAGGATACCTGATATCTCCGCGAGGACCGCCTCACCTTTTGGTTTACGCGCCTCGAAGAGCTCCGTAACACGGGGCAGACCGTGAGTGATGTCCTCGCCCGCGACACCTCCGGTGTGGAAGGTGCGCATCGTGAGCTGAGTGCCCGGCTCACCGATCGACTGCGCCGCTATGATCCCAACAGCTGTGCCGATATCGATCGGCAGTCTGGTCGCGAGGTCCCACCCGTAGCACGACTGGCATATGCCGTGGCGTGCATGGCACGTCATGACGGTGCGCACGACAAGCGACTCGACACCGGCATCCACAAGCGCAACCAGGTCTTCTTCACCTGCAATAAACTCGCCGGCTTCGATGAGGACCTCACCGGTCGCGGGGTGGACAGCCGCCTCAAGGAGACAACGTCCGATCAGATTGTTGTCTACCACCGCAGGATTGGAAAGCGACGTAACACCGAAAGGCACGCCTTCGTCTGTTTCGCAGTCACTCTCGCGCACGATGACGTCTTGGGCGACATCAACCAGACGGCGAGTGAGATAGCCAGAGTCCGCCGTACGCAACGCCGTGTCGGCGAGACCCTTGCGGGCTCCGTGTGTCGAGACAAAGTACTCTAGGACCGACAGTCCCTCTCGGAAGTTCGCCTTGATTGGACGGTCGAGGATTTCGCCCTTGGGGTTGGCCATGAGGCCGCGCATTCCCGCAAGCTGACGAATCTGCTTGATGTTTCCTCGCGCACCGGAGTGCGCCATCATGAATATCGGGTTGAACGGCTCGAAGTTGGCGGCCATGGCGTCACCGACCTCATCGGTCGCGCGGGTCCACACCTCGACGATCTGACGGTGCCGCTCCTCAGCTGTGATGAGTCCGCGTTCGTACTGCTGGACGATCGTGTCGACTTCCTTTTGAGCTGCCGCGAGTATCTCGTCTTTGGACTCGGGGATCTTCGCATCGTAGACAGACACAGTCAGGCCCGCCCGTGTCGCGTAGTGGAACCCGAGACGCTTGAGCTCATCGAGGGTGACCTGCATCTGGTTCGTCGAGTAACGGATGGCGCACTCTTCGACGATGCTCGAAACACCCTTCTTGTCGATCTCGTGATTGATGAACGGGAAATCTGCCGGGAGCGACTTGTTGAAGATGATCCGGCCAACCGTCGTCTCGATCCGCTCTCCAGCGGCGCGATCCACGTGCGAGCCGTCGTCAAGCTCCACCACGGTGCTCTCAGTCAGGCGCACTCGGATCTTGGCCTGCAGATCCAGACCGCTTCGGCTGTCATACGCGAGCATCGCTTCGCCGAAATCGTAGAAGACACGGCCTTCGCCGGGCATGCCCTCTCGCATAGCGGTGAGGTAGTACAAGCCAATAACCATGTCCTGCGTGGGCGTCGTAAGCGGGCGCCCGTGCGCCGGTGACTTGATGTTGTTGGTGGACAGCATGAGGACACGGGCCTCGGCCTGAGCCTCCGCAGAGAGGGGGACGTGGACCGCCATTTGATCACCGTCGAAGTCAGCGTTGAACGCTGTGCACACGAGGGGATGGATGCGGATCGCCTTGCCCTCCACGAGAACCGGCTCGAACGCCTGGATGCCGAGACGATGGAGGGTGGGCGCCCGGTTGAGCAGTACCGGATGGCCGGAGATGACTTCCTCAAGAACGTCCCACACGACGCCTTTGCCCCGATCCACCATACGCTTGGCGCTCTTAATGTTTTGCGCGTGGTCGAGATCGACAAGGCGCTTCATGACAAACGGCTTGAAGAGCTCGAGCGCCATCGCCTTGGGAAGACCGCACTGGTGAAGCTTCAGCTCCGGTCCGACCACAATTACCGAGCGGCCCGAGTAGTCAACGCGCTTTCCGAGAAGGTTCTGACGGAAACGGCCTTGCTTGCCCTTTAACATGTCCGAGATGGACTTGAGGGGGCGGTTGCCGGGGCCCGTCACCGGACGGCCGCGACGTCCATTGTCGAACAGCGCGTCTACCGCCTCTTGAAGCATGCGCTTCTCGTTGTTGACAATGATCTCCGGCGCACCGAGATCAAGAAGCCGCTTCAAGCGGTTGTTGCGGTTGATGACGCGGCGATAAAGATCGTTCAGATCGCTCGTGGCGAACCGGCCGCCGTCGAGTTGGACCATGGGGCGCAGATCAGGCGGTATGACCGGAATCGCGTCAAGAATCATCCACTCGGGACGGTTGGCGCTCGTGCGAAACGCCGCCGCGACCTTCAAGCGCTTGACCGCTTTAGCCCTCTTCTGGCCCTTGCCCTCGCGGATCTGGGTGCGAAGCTCTTCGGTCAGATCGGTGAGATCAACCTGCCTGAGCAGGTCCCTCACCGCCTCCGCTCCCATCCCGCCGCGGAAGTAATCGCCGTAGCGAACCTTGATCTCGCGGTAGAGCGTCTCGTCGTTGATGAGCATCTTGACCGAGAGCTTCTTGAACGCGTCAAACGCGTCGGTGAGCAACTGCGCGCGGTCTGCGTACTCTTCTTCGATGTCCCTGAGGTCGCGCTCCGCCTCCTTCTCAAGCTTCTTGACGCGGTCGCCCACGGCCACCTCACCGTCGAGCTCCTCGCCCTCCTCGGGCTCAAGCTCTCCTTTTGCGATGGCGATCGACCGATCACGCTCAGCAATCACGGCGGCGACCTCTTCGGCCTTCTCCGCCTCGAGCTGATCCATGTCGGCAACCAGCTCCTCTTTGAGCATGTCGTGGTCCCGCTCGCGGTCCTCCTCATTGACGTTCGTGATGATGGAACTCGCGAAGTACAGCACTTTCTCAAGGTCCTTCGGCGCGATGTCGAGGAGGTAGCCGAGACGGCTCGGCACGCCCTTGAAGTACCAGATATGACTTACCGGGGCGGCGAGCTCCACGTGGCCCATGCGGTCGCGCCGTACCTTGGCACGTGTGACTTCAACACCGCATCGTTCACACACGATGCCCTTGAAGCGGACGCGCTTGTACTTGCCGCAGTGGCACTCCCAGTCCTTGGTCGGACCGAAGATCTTCTCGCAGAACAGGCCATCCTTCTCGGGCTTGAGCGTACGGTAGTTGATGGTCTCCGGCTTCTTGACCTCGCCGCGTGACCACTGGCGGATCTGCTCGGATGACGCCAGCCCAATCCTTAGCCTATCGAAATTGTTCACATCGACGTCGAGCAAGGTCTACTCCTCCTTGTCGCTGTCATCGGAGCCATCCAGCACATCGCCCAAGTCGAGAGCGGATATATCGCTCTCGATGAGCTCCTCCAGCGCATCGGTGCTAGTCAACTCGTCCCCATCTCCTCCGCTAAGATCAAGCCCGATCTCCTCGGCGGTCTTGAAGATGTCTTCATCATCGTCTTTAAGCACGACCTCGCCGCCATCCTCGGTAAGGATCTCGACGTCAAGACAGAGCGACTGCATCTCCTTGACGAGCACCTTAAACGACTCCGGAATTCCTGGCTCGGGGATGTTCTCACCTTTGACAATCGCCTCGTAGGCCTTGACGCGGCCTAGCACATCGTCAGATTTCACAGTCAGAATCTCCTGCAGCACGTACGCCGCACCGTATGCGTAAAGCGCCCAGACTTCCATCTCGCCGAATCGCTGACCGCCGAACTGCGCCTTGCCGCCGAGCGGCTGCTGCGTGATCAATGAGTACGGACCTGTCGACCGTGCATGAATCTTGTCGTCTACGAGGTGGAGGAGCTTCAGCATGTATATCTGGCCCACCGTGACCGGTTCGCGGAACGGCTCGCCCGTGCGCCCGTCGTAGAGAGCCGTCTTGCCTTCACGGGAAATCTGCGGCACGAACTGCTCGAATGCCTGCTCACCGTGACGCCTACGGGCCTTGAGGAGCATGTTCACGTTGGCACGCTCAATGACGTCGGAAATCTCGGCCTCACTCGCACCGTCAAAGACCGGTGTCGCCACATGGATTGGGCCGTCGACCGGCTCGGTCTGCTTCTCTTCGTCGCTCCAGCCAGCGTGCGCCGCCCATCCGAGATGGGTCTCGAGTAGCTGGCCAACATTCATTCGCGAAGGGACGCCAAGGGGATTCAATATGATGTCGACGGGAGTGCCATCGGCCATGAAAGGCATGTCCTCGACAGGGAGGATCTTTGCGATAACCCCCTTGTTGCCGTGACGCCCCGCGAGCTTATCGCCTTCGGAGATCTTGCGCTTCTGCGCGACATAGACTCTGACAAGCTCGTTGACTCCGGGCGACAGATCGTCTCCTGCGTCGCGACTGAATGTCCTCACCGAGATGACCCTGCCAGTCTCGCCGTGGGGGACCTTAAGCGACGTATCACGCACCTCACGCGCCTTCTCGCCGAAGATCGCGCGCAGCAAGCGTTCCTCGGCGGTCAACTCGGTCTCGCCCTTGGGGGTCACCTTGCCCACCAGAACGTCGCCCGGGAAGACCTCCGCGCCCACTCTAATGACACCGGTCTCATCAAGGTTGGCGAGAACCTCTTCACCGACGTTGGGAATCTCGCGGGTGATCTCCTCGGAACCAAGTTTGGTGTCGCGCGCCTCGACCTCGTACTCCTCGATGTGGATCGAGGTCATGACATCTTCTTTGACGAGCCGCTCGGAGAGGATAATCGCGTCCTCGTAGTTGTAGCCCTCCCATGGCATGAACGCCACGAGCAGATTCTGGCCAAGGCCAAGTTCTCCCAGCTCCGAGGAGGGGCCATCGGCAAGAATGTCACCCTCTCCGACCGGATCACCCTCCGCGATGATCGGGCGGTGGTTGATACAGGTCCCCTGATTCGAGCGCATGAACTTGGGGAGGTGATACTCATCGATGCTGTGGTCCTCCGAGCGGACTACGATCATCGAGCTGTCGACGTACTCGACTAATCCCGGGCGCTTGGCGAGATACATCTCGCCGGTATCGATCGCGGCCCGATGCTCCATCCCTGTTCCAACCAACGGGGACGACGGCTTGAGAAGCGGCACCGCCTGGCGTTGCATGTTCGATCCCATGAGAGCCCGGTTTGCATCGTCGTGCTCGAGAAACGGGATGAGAGCCGTCGCCACTGAGACGATTTGGCGCGGCGAGACATCCATGTAGTCGACCCGCTCGGGCTCGACATCGATGGGTTCTCCGCCCTTCTTGATGCACAGCACGCGATCGTTGACGAACTTGCGTGTCTTGGGATCGAAGATCTCGGTCGCCTGCGCGATGACGTAGCGCTCCTCGACATCGGCGGTAAGATACTCGACCTCATCGGTGACCTTACCCTTCACGACCTTCCGGTATGGGGTCTCGATGAAGCCGTAGGGGTTGATCCGCGCGAACGTGGCGAGCGAGCCGATGAGCCCGATGTTGGGACCTTCCGGCGTCTCGATCGGACACATGCGGCCGTAGTGCGAAGGATGCACGTCACGCACTTCGAAGCCGGCTCTCTCGCGCGAAAGACCCCCGGGCCCGAGCGCCGAGAGGCGGCGCTTATGCGTCAACCCGGCTATCGGATTGGTCTGATCCATGAACTGCGAGAGCTGTGACGAGCCGAAAAACTCCTTGATCGACGCCACGATCGGACGAATGTTGATGAGCGACTGTGGCGTTATCTCGTCTACGTCTTGGGTGGTCATGCGCTCACGCACGACCCGCTCCATGCGCGCGAGGCCGATGCGGAACTGGTTTTGGATGAGCTCGCCAACACTGCGAATACGGCGATTGCCGAAGTGGTCGATGTCGTCCACATCGTAACCCTCAGCGTCCTCCCAGAGCCGCACAAGGTAGCGCACGACTGCCAGAACATCCTCGTTGGTGAGAGTGGACTGGTTCATCGGCAGATCAAGCTCGAGCTTCTTGTTGAGCTTGTAGCGGCCAACCTTGGCGAGGTCATACCGCTGCGGGTTGAAGAACAGGCCCTCAAGAAGCGAGCGGGCCGACTCCACGGTAGGCGGCTCACCGGGCCTCAGACGCTTATATATCTCGATAAGCGCCTCCTCGCGCGTCTCCGTGAAGTCGCGGTCGAGCGTACGCTCGATGCACTCGGCGCCGCCGAACAGCTCGAGGATCTCCTCACGAGTCTCAGCGATACCGAGCGCCTTGACGAGAATCGTGACCGGCTGCTTCCGCTTCCGGTCGACTCGCACACTCACGATGTCGCGGCGATCGGTTTCCAACTCGAGCCACGCGCCACGCGCAGGTATGACCTTGGCGGTGTAGAACGCCTTGTCACTCGTTTTGTCGAGTTCCTGGGAGTAGTAGACCCCCGGCGAGCGCACCAGCTGGGAGACCACAACGCGCTCTGTACCGTTGATGACAAAGGTGCCGCGGTCTGTCATGAGCGGAAAATCGCCCATGAAGACTTGCTGCTCCTTTATCTCACCGGTCTCTTTGTTGATGAAGCGCACCTCGACAAAGAGGGGCGCCTGATACGACATGTCCTTTTCCTTGCACTCCTCGACGGAGTACTTAGGATCACCGAACTCGTGACCGCCAAACTCGACCGCGAGATTGCCGGTGAAGTCCTCAATAGGCGAGACATCGGAGAACGTCTCGTTCAGGCCCTCTGCAAGGAACCAGTCGAAACTGTCTCTCTGGATCGCGATGAGATTGGGGACTTCGAGCATCTCGGGAATACGTGCGAACGTGCGGCGGTTTCGAAGACCGGAGTGTACGACGGGGGAACCTTCTCCGCGGGGCACCAGGCGATTCCTCCTTCAGGCGTAGAGGCGGTATAGCAGAGTCGCAAAAATGTAGAATACCCAAACATCATATGCGAGTCAATTATTGCGAGCGGTCATTGCGCGTGATCTCTTGCGAGCAGAGCCGATTCGGAGCCGCTCCGGAGCCGCTTCTCACATTAAGGGGCACCGAAGGCCGGACTGCGTCAACGCAGCCCGGCCGTGACTCCTGTAACGCGGCCTCGAACCGCACGAGGGGGCCGGATCGACGGTTCGCGATAAGAATCTACTTGATCTCGATGGCGGCGCCTGCCTCTTCAAGCTTCGCCTTGACCTCCTCGGCCTTCTCCTTGTTGACACCTTCGAACACAGGCTTCGGAGCTCCGTCGACGAGATCCTTCGCCTCCTTCAGGCCGAGTGAGGTCAGTTCACGCACGACCTTGATCACCTGGATCTTCTTGTCGCCCGCTCCGACCAAGACTACATCAAAACTGTCCTTCTCCTCCACCACCTCGGCTTCGGCGGCAGGACCTGCGACCGCAACAGCGACAGGAGCCGCCGCTGAAACGCCAAAGACTTCCTCGAGCTCCTTGACGAGCTCAGCAAGCTCGAGAGCCGGTGCTTGCTTGATGTACTCCAAAACCTCATCCTTGCTGATAGCCATCGCGCATTCTCTCCTTCGCTTCTCGGGCACCGAAGAGGTGCCTCCTGTTCATGGGGTACTGGACGTTCAGGCCGCGGCTTTCTGTTGAGCTATCGCGTCGAGGGCGCGGGCAAGCGCGCCGACCGGGGCGTTGAGGATTCTGACCGTGTTCGTCATCGGGTTGAGCATGACGCCAAGCAGCTTGGCGATGAGCTCCTCGCGCGAAGGTAGCGACGCGATAGTCTTGATCGCCTCCATGTCCACAATCGCGTTTTGGACAAACCCGCCCTTAACCTGAAGGGCTTTGTGGTCCTTCGCAAAACCCATGACGGCCTTTGCCGGCGCCACCGGATCATCGGCGGCGAAAATGAACACCGTAGGTCCTACGAGGTACTCATCCATTGACGGCAGTGCGAGCTCTCGCACCGCGATCTCAGCCAGCCGGTTCTTGTAGACTTTCACGTCGCCGCCGACGTGCCGGACCGCGTGACGCAGATCCCGCATGTCGCGTACGGACAGACCGCGGTAATCGGCCATTATCACGCCCGCACTGCCGGCAAAACGATCCTTGATCTCGGTGACCTTGTCCGCCTTTTGAGTTGTCGGCATCTACTTCCCTCCTTTCGTCACGCACGTTCAACCTCCATGCGAAGCGTGGGCCTCGCATCGTGGGCCACGAAAAACGAACGTGGCCCCCGCCGGGGTGCGGCGGAGGCCACGAGCTCATTTGCTCGGCTGGAACCGCGATCTCCGGTTGCCCGGATCGTGCGGTCGGCTTCCACCTCGGCTGGCGGACCTGCTTGGCTTCTGGTCCATCAAGCCCGGATGCCCGGGCGCCTGCTGTCTTCGGCAGCGGTCTGGTGCGATCTATCGTTGTCAGGTGCGCACGTTAGTATGCACGCTACGGGGTCCGTACGCAATCCCCAAAACCGGCTTCGGGCTGCAAACTCATCGCGACGGCAAGTGTCGGCACGACTCGGTGGCGGCGCTACGGCGCAGGTGTCTCTTCGAGCAAGTTGCGTACTCGAAGCGTGTCGACCTTCACACCGGGACCCATCGTGCTCGCGAGCGTGATCGACTTCAAATAGCGGCCTTTCGACGACGACGGCTTCGCCCGGCTAATCTCATCGAGCACAGTCGCGTAGTTCTCGACGAGGGCCACCTCATCGAACGAGACCCTTCCGATGGACACGTGAGCGATACCGTACTTGTCAGCGCGGTACTCGACCTTGCCAGCCTTCAGCTCACCCACGACTCGGCCGACATCCATCGTCACCGTGCCAAGCTTCGGGTTGGGCATGAGTCCTCGCGTGCCGAGAATCTTGCCCAAACGGCCCACCTTACTCATCTGGTCGGGCGTCGCAACTGTTGCGTCAAAGTCGAGAAAGCCGCCCTGGATCCGCTCGACGAGATCATCTGAGCCTACGACCTCCGCGCCTGCCGCCTCAGCTTCGCGAGCCTTCTCGCCTTCGGCAAATACGGCAACGCGCACCGTCTTGCCGGTACCGTGCGGAAGCGAAACACTGCCGCGGACTTGCTGGTCGGCTTGACGGGTGTCTACGCCGAGTCGAAAGTGGGCCTCCACGCTCTCATCGAATCCAGCGGATGCGACCTCTTTGACGAGACGAACCGCATCGAGCGGCGCGTAGAGCTTGTCACGGTCGACTCTTGCTGCTGCTGCGACGTACTTCTTGCCCTTCTTCATGCTACTCCTCCTCGTGGTCTGGCGGGCGCAGCAAGCGCCCTCCCACATCACACGCCCGTATTAGGACGTGAGCTTGCCGTGCCGAGTCACTCGGCGACTTCGATACCCATCGAGCGAGCGGTGCCAGCGATGATTCTCATGGCGGCGTCGATATCGTTCGCGTTCAGATCAGGCATCTTGGTCTCGGCGATTTCGCGGACTTGATCGCGCGTGACTGTAGCCACTTTCGTGCGGTTTGGTTGCCCCGAGCCGGACTCTATTCCAGCCGCCTTCTTGAGAAGCACCGCGGCGGGCGGAGTCTTGGTGATGAAATCGAATGAGCGGTCCTCGTAGACCGTAATCTCGACCGGGATAATGGTGCCCATCTTGTCCTGCGTAGCGGCGTTGAACGCCTGACAGAACTGCATGATGTTGACCTGGTGCTGGCCGAGCGCGGGACCGACCGGCGGCGCCGGATTGGCCTGTCCCCCGGTGATCTGCAGTTTGATAAATCCTACGGCCTTCTTAGGCATAATGTTGTCTCACGTCCTCAGTCATGGCGCGATGCACGGCGCCGTTCCGTACTGCTCACACGTCTCGAACCGGAGAAGCCGGACGGGGCATCACTCCCGTCTCGCACGGTTCCTCGCGTGCCTATACCTTTGTCACTTGATCGAAACCGAGCTCGACCGGTGTCTCCCTGCCAAAAATGGAGACCATGACCTTCACCTTCGCCTGATCGATGTTCACGTCGGAGATAACCCCGTCGAAATCCGCGAGCGGCCCGGAGACAACCTTGACCGCCATCCCCTCCACGAAATCAGTGGTGGTCGTCTTGTGCTTCGGTCCCGTCTCCGTACGCTGGGCTATGCGAGCATACTCCGAGCGTGACAGGGGAACCGGTTTGCCCTCGGCGCCGACGAAGCCCGTGACCCCAGGAGTGTTACGCACGACGTACCACGAGTCATCATCAAGCTCCATCTGGACCAAGATGTAACCGGGGAAGACCTTCTTCTCCGACGTGACGCGCTTGCCCCCGGCCTTCAGTTCAGTGACGCTCTCCTTGGGAATGAAGACCTCGAATATTTTGTCTTCCATGCCCATTGACTCGATACGGTGCTCGAGATTGGTCTTGACCTTGTTCTCGTAGCCCGAGTAGGTGTGGATCACATACCAGCGCTTCGCCATCGGGCTAACCGCCGATCCTGCTGATGAGACCCATCACGTACACCGACGCCGAGTCGATAATGAACGTGAACACCACAAAGAACGCAAGTGTGATGATGACAACGATGCTCAAGTTGAGCACCTCGTTCCTCGTAGGCCACACCACTCGCCTGAGTTCCGACCGTACGTCACTGACGTATCCCGCCATGCGCGAGAACACGTTTGGCTTAGGTGCGTTCGTCGCCTTTGTCATGTCCTTCTTCCGATCGTTGTTGCCGCTCTCGCGACCCTCATGGGAACCGCCGCGGCGCACTCCCGCGGCGGCATATCGTTCTGGCAGGCCAGGAGGGACTCGAACCCCCAACATCCGGTTTTGGAGACCGGCGCTCTGCCAATTGGAGCTACTGGCCTATGCCGCGCGCACGCAACCCCCTACCGCGTCTCTTTGTGTACGGTGTGGGTCTTGCACCACTTGCAGTGCTTCTTAAACTCAATCCGCTCCGGATTGTTCTGCTTGTTCTTCTTAGTCGTGTAATTGCGGCGTTTGCACTCGGTGCACGCCAGCGTGACCAACGTTCTCATTCGTCCTCCTGCCAGACGCGCGCGCCCCCGAACGGTGACGCGGCGCGGTAGGGTACTCTAGCACCCTGTTTTCAGCACTGTCAAACTCGGTACCCCCGCCTTGAGGCGGCGAAACGGGGTCCGGCTCCGGCCGGACCCCGTTGTGTCCGATATATGGTTCCTTGCTACTTCAATATCTTGATAACGCGGCCCGAGCCCACCGTGCGGCCGCCCTCGCGGATGGCGAAGCGCAAGCCCTCCTCCATGGCGATCGGGGCGATGAGCTCGCCGCGTATCTCCACGTTGTCGCCGGG